>Ga0193751_1000153_pt1 | contig 62991 bp, 60 predicted proteins | sample L1c2metaG_FD_143050 | JGI IMG/M metagenome (GOLD analysis project Ga0193751, IMG submission 143050) | Soil microbial communities from a riparian zone of the East river system, Colorado, United States - L1c2 | ecosystem: Environmental > Terrestrial > Soil > Riparian zone | place: USA: East River...
GCGGTTATCGACTTCGGCGGATTTCTCGGTGTCGGCAGCCGCAAGGTGGTGGTCGATTGGAGCGCGCTGCACTTCGCGCCGGAGGAACAGTCGCACCAGATCATGCTTGACCTGACCCGTGATCAGGTTAAAGCGGCGCCGGAATACCGCACCGGCAAGCCCGTCGTGGTGCTGGGCGCGGCCATGGCGCCCGGCCCGGAAATGTAGGGGGCACCCTCGAATTGGGAATTGTGCCGCCTCCTCGATGAATTGAGGCCGACGTGCACAAGCCGATCGATGGCGGGACGCCCTGTTCCGCGAAGGCGAAGACATTGCCGTCGTCCGGCGGAAGGGCGCCGGCGCCGGCAAGCCTGCGCGGCCTCGACTGGTTTGTCTTCTTTCTTGCCGACGTGCAGACCGGGTTCGGGCCGTTCGTCACGGTCTACCTGACGGCGCAGGCGTGGACGCAGACCGACATCGGCCTGGCGCTCACGATCGGCGGCCTCGTCGCCCTCTTCGGGCAGATGCCGGGCGGGGCGATTGTCGACGCTGCGCGCTCCGAGCGGCTCGTCGCCGCCGTCAGCGTCGGGGCCATTGCGGCAAGTGCGCTGGCGCTCGCGCTGGCGCCGGTCTTTCCCGTGGTCGTTCTGTCGCAGGTGGTGCACGCGGCGGCGAGCTGCGTGCTGGGGCCGGCGCTCGCGGCGATCAGCCTTGGGCTCGTCGGGCACGGGGTGGTAGGCGAGCGCTTTGGCCGCAATGCGCGGTTTGCGGCGATCGGCAACGGACTGGCCGCGGCTGCCATGGGCGCGTGCGGATATTTCCTTTCGGATCGCTACGTCTTCGTCTGCACGGCGCTCCTGGTGGCGCCGGCGTTGTGGGCGCTCTCGCGCATCCGCGCCGGCGACATCGACCCGGACGGAGCGCACGGGGGCCCGCATCCGCGCGGGGCCAAACAATTGGCGGCCGGCCTTGCGCACCTCGTAGGCGATCGCCGCCTGCTGCTCCTCGCCGCCTGCGTCCTCCTGTTCCACCTCGCCAACGCGGCGATGCTGCCCCTGATGGGCGGCGTCGTCACCACCCGCTCCGCCCATTGGGCGACGGTTCTGATCGCCGCGTGCATCATCGTGCCGCAAATCGCCGTGGCGGCGTTTTCGCCGTGGGTCGGGCGCCAGGCCCAGGCATGGGGACGCCGGCCGATCCTGCTCGCGGGCTTTGCGGCGCTGGCCGTTCGCGGCGTGCTGTTCGCCGTGGTCGCCAACCCCTATCTGCTGGTCGCCGTCCAGGTGCTCGACGGCATTGCGGCGGCGGCGCTCGGCGTGATGGTGCCGTTGATCGTGGCCGACGTGACCCGCGGCACCGGACGTTTCAACCTGGCGCAAGGTTTTGTCGGCAGCGCGGTCGGCATCGGCGCATCGGCGAGCACGACGCTCGCGGGCTATCTCAGCGACCATTTCGGCAGCGGCATCGCCTTCTTCGGCCTTGCCGGCATCGCGGCGGGCGGCCTGGCGCTGGCGCTCACGGCACTCCCGGAGACCCGGCCGACTGCGGACCAAATATATTGAAGGTCAGGGAAGCTTGAACGAAATGTTGACGCCGCCGTAGCGGTCGGGCTCGGCCTGGGCGGTGAATTCCTTGCTGCGCCACGTCAGCACGAAATCCACTTTCGTCAGATCCGACCAGAAGAACGAGAGGCCGGCGGAGAGATCGCCCACGAATGTTTCCTTCCTGACGCTCGGCGAGGACACGAAGGTATTGCCGTCGAGAAAGACGTTGCGCGCGACGGCGCGCCCCTGGGCGCCCACGAATAGGTACCAGCCGAGCGGGCCCTCGAGCTGGCTCGGATCGAACCACGTCGTTCCCGACAGCGACGGCCGCATCCTGGCCGGCCCGTAATCGGCCTTGAGGTTCTGGCCAAACCGCAGCATGGCGCTGGCTTCGCCATAGGTGAACACGTTGCCGAGGCTGCCGCCCACTTCGGGGATGAAGTCGACCGAGAACCCGCCGCCGAGCGGCGCGTCCACGCGCCACTTGTGCTCGTAGGAGAGCACCACGCCGGGCTCGTTCTTGAGCTGGCTGCCCCAGCCGGCCGCCGCCACCTGGCTGTTGATGCCGGAGATGAGGGTGTGGAAGCCGTTCTGGACCTGCTCGCCGAGCGCCGCGGGACCGACGACGCCGACCAAAAGCTCCACGTGGTCGAGCGAATGACGGTCGGTTTCCTGATAGAGCCCGGCGCCACCGAACATCCAGCCCGCATAGGGACGGTCGGTCGGGTCGGGCGGATTAAGGCGCAGGTTCGCGGGCGTGAAAATGCTCTGCCCGAATATCAGCTCGAAACGCTGCGTGCGAAAACTGCCCGGATTGAGATAAGTCGAAGGAAGGAACGCCGCGACGCCGGTGCCGGCGATGGGCGCGGACAAATAATTGAGCTCGAAGCCCTGGGTGTACCACCGGTCGGTGGGGTTGGGCATCAGGGCGTCGTTTTCCTCGATGATGGTGAGCCGGCCGGACTCGCGCGGCATGGGCGCGACGACCGGCGCCGTGGGCGGATCGACGGGGGTCTCGACAATGTCCGCGGCCAGGGCGCCGCGGCAGCAGCCCAGCACCGTCATCGCGATGAAAGCGAGGCGACGCACGTCAAGGCCCCCCTGCCCGGCGCTGGCATACAAGCCGAATCCGGGTCGGCCGCTCCCCAGCGGCGTGCTGCACTGTGCTCTGCCGGGTCTCGCACTGTCAAGGCAACGCGACGCTTGGGCCGAACCGGCCCGGCGGATGTAAGCCATTATATCCAAAGGCTATTCTGGCAATCCCCGCAAGCACTGATGGGCGAAATGCGCCATGCTGTGGCTCCGCGGCCACACAATGCCGGCGCGAAACGCCCGGCGCTCTCTACATCGGCGCGACGCTTTCCACCTGGCCGCCCTGCACCGCAACCAGCCGCGGCCGTCCCGCCGTCGCGCTCATCAGGCTTCGGTAGGTCGACAGGTATTCCTTCGCCATGAGCCGGGCGGTGAACCGCTGCTCGAAGCGGGCGCGGATCGCCGGGCGCGACAGCTGATGCAGGCGGCGCACCGCATTGATGCCGCTCAGTTCGTCTTCGACCACGAAGCCGGTCAGGCCGTCTTCCACCACCTCGGGCACCGAGCCGCGGTTATAAGCGACCACCGGCGTCCCGCAGGCCATCGCCTCGATCATCGCGAGCCCGAACGGCTCAGGCCAGTTGACCGGCATGAGCAGCCCGATCGCCCCGCTGAGGAACGGCGCTTTATCCTTGTCGCTGATCTCGCCGACGTATTCCACATGCGGAAGGTCGAACAGGGGACGGATGTTCGCCTCGAAATATTCGATGTCGGCCTTGTCGACCTTGGCGGCGATCTTGATCGGCATGCCGCACCGGCCGGCGATCTTGATCGCCTGATCGACGCCCTTTTCGGGCGCGATGCGCCCGAGGAACGCCAGGTAGCTCGGCGTCACCGGCTGCGGGCGCAGGAGATCCTCGGGCACGCCGTGGTAGATGGTGCGCACCCAGCCGGCCTGCGGCACCGGCCGCCGCTGCGCGTTGGAGATCGAAACCACCGGAATCGCGCTGAACGCGGAGAACACCGGCTGGTGCTCGGGCAGATCGAGGCGGCCGTGCAATGTGGTCAGGAACGGCGTCGATTGTCGCGCGAACAGCGAGAACGGGTAATAGTCCAGGTGGAAGTGCAGGACATCGAAGTCACCGGTCCGGCGGCGCACCCGTTCCAGCATCAGCATGTGCAGCGCATTGGGGTCCCGGATCGATCCGCTCAGGCGCAACGCCTGATCCCACATCGGCTCAAGGGTTGCGGACGTGATCGAATCGCCGCTCGCGAACAGTGTCACCTCGTGACCGAGCGCGACCAGTTCCTCGGTCAGCCAGTGAACGACGCGTTCGGTGCCGCCGTAGAGCTTCGGCGGAATCGCTTCGGTCAACGGCGCAATCTGGGCAATGCGCATTCACCGCCTCCTGTCCGCCCGGCAACACGCCATGATCGAGCCAGGCAATGATGCAAATGGGATGGGAACTCCCCGCGCGGGGGATGACCCCGCACTTCGCGACAACATGCCACCCGCGCGAAAGTTCCACGCAACCAATCCGGGGATCCCGCGTTGAATTGCGTTGGTCGGGCCGAAAGGCGCCGTCGCCGGCTTGATTTGGTCCTTCAGGGCCCTGGACGCTCGAAACGCGGGAGACGCTGTTGGGCAATCTGTCGCGCTATGCCAACCGGCCTTTTGCCTTCTTCGCTCGCTACGTGAAGATGCGGCCGATGGCGCATACCTTGGTCGCCGCCGCCGTGCTCGCCGCCGTGGCTTGTTCCGTCGGCACGCAGTATGGCGTCCGGCTCCTGGTCGACGCGCTGTCGGCCGGCAAGGAGCATCCGGCGCAGGTGTGGACCGCGTTCTGGATCCTGATCTCGCTGGTTGCGGCCGACAACCTGCTGTGGCGGGTCGCGAGCTATATCGCGAGCTATGCTTTTGTCGGGGTTACCGGCGACCTGCGCAACGATCTGTTCCGCCATCTGACCGGGCATTCGCCCAGCTATTTCTCCGATCGGCTTCCCGGCATGCTCACGAGCCGCATCACCGCGACCGCCAACGCCGTATTCACCGTCGAGAACATGTTCGTGTGGAACGTCGCCCCGCCTTGCGTGGCGACGCTCGGTTCGATCGCGCTCATCGCCACCGTGAGCGCGCCCATGGCCGCCGGCCTGGCGGTCCTCGCCGCCATTCTCGTCATCGCCATGTTCCGGCTGGCGGCCGCCGGCATGCCGCTGCACCATACGTTCGCCAACCGGGCGGCGGCAGTCGACGGCGAAATGGTCGACGTGATCGGCAACATGCCGCTGGTGCGCGCCTTCGGCGGGATCAATCACGAGTTCCGGCGGTTTCGCACGACCGTCACCCGAGAGATGCAGGCGCGGCGCAGCAGCCTGCTCTATCTGGAAAAGGTTCGGCTGCTGCATGCGTTGACCACGGTGATCCTGACCGTCGGTCTGCTCGCCTGGGCCGTCAACCTGTGGCAGCGGGGCGCCGCCAGCACCGGCGAGGTCGTCCTCGTCTGCACGCTCGGCCTGTCGATCCTGCACGCCACCCGCGACCTCGCCGTTGCCCTCGTCGATGTCACCCAGCACCTGGCGCGACTCTCCGAGGCGCTGCAAACCCTGCTGGTGCCGCACGAGCTGCAGGATCATCCCCAGGCCGAGCCGCTGCGCCGCGGCGGCGCCAGCGTGACGTTCGAGAACATCCGCTTCGCCTATCCGGACGGCCGGCGGGTGTTCGACGACTTCCGGCTGAGGATCGAACCGGGCCAGCGCGTCGGACTGGTCGGCCGCTCGGGCTGCGGAAAATCCACGCTGTTCGCGCTGGTTCAGCGCCTCTACGACGTGCAGGGCGGCCGCATATCGATCGACGGCCAGGACATCTCCCGCGTGACCCAGGACAGCCTCAGTCGCGCGATGGCGGTCGTGCCGCAAGACATCTCGCTGTTCCACCGGACGATCCTCGAGAACATCCGCTATGGACGCCAGGACGCGTCGGACGACGAGGTGCGCGCGGCCGCGGCCGCCGCCCATTGCGTCGGCTTCATCGAAGCGCTGCCGGAAGGCTTCGACACGGTCGTGGGGGATCGCGGCGTGAAGTTTTCCGGCGGGCAGCGTCAGCTCATCGCGATCGCGCGTGCCTTCCTGAAAGACGCCCCGATTCTGCTGCTCGACGAAGCGACCTCGGCACTCGACAGCGAATCGGAAGACGCCGTGCGCACCGCGCTGGATGATCTGATGCGCGGCCGGACGGTGCTTGCCATCGCGCACCGGCTGTCGACCCTGCGCAACTTCGACCGCGTCGTCGTGTTGCGCGGCGGCCGGGTGGCGCAGGACGATCACGCCAACAAGCTGATCCGGCGCGACGGCCCCTACCGCGACATGGTCGCGCGCCAGGGTGCGCGCCGGACGCCGCGGGCCGCCTAAGCGGCCCGGCCCGCCGGCGGCGGGCGCGGAACGAAGTCTTTCCACTGTTCGGTCGAGAATGCGCGTTGACGTTCGCGGGCGGACAGTCGCATGAACGAACGGGTCCTTGGGGTTCGATTCGACGACGCCGGAACAGCAGCGAGGATTTTGCATGCCAGCAAAAGGCGCCATCCAGTCGGACATCGCGCCGCGGCCGGAAAGCGTGACGGATTTCTACATCCCGGCGAGGGCGCCGCAAACGAGGCCGCGGCGGACGCTCAAGCACGACGACAGCTTCCTCGTCATCGACAGCCAGGGCGACATCGGCGCGACGGTGGGCGAGAGCGACGGGCTGTTCCATCGCGACACGCGCCATCTCGCCCGGCTGGAGCTGCTGGTCGACGGGGCGGCGCCGCTGCTGCTCGGCTTCAATATGCGCGACGACAATCTGGTCTACACCGTCGACCTGACAAATCCGGACATCTACAAGAACAATCGCATCGTCTTCGAGAAGAGCACGCTGCACATCGTGCGCACCACGTTCCTGTGGCAGGCCACCGCCTATCAGCGGCTTGCCGTCAAGAACCACGGCGATCATCCGATCACGGTGCGCCTCACGCTCGGCTTCGGCAATGATTTCGCCGACCTGTTCGAGGTGCGCGGCCTCAAGCGCGAGCGCCGCGGCTCGATGGATGCCGAGGTGCTCGGCGCCGACACCGTATCGCTGCGTTACGCGGGGCTCGACCGCGCCATCCGATCCACCGCGATGCGGTTCGAGCCGGCGCCGACGCGGCTGATCGAGACGGCGGCCGAGTACCGCCTGACCCTGGCGCCGCAACAGCGCGTCGCGATCTTTCTCAGCATCCAATGCTCGCCCGAGGGAAGCGGAGCGCCGCCGCGCTTCTTCAAGGCGATGATCGACGCCCAGCATGGGCTCAAGCGCGCCACGCGCCAGACCGCCACGATCACGACGTCGAACGACGTGTTCAACGAGGTGCTGTGCCGCGCCACGGCCGACCTCTACATGCTGATGACGGAGACCCCGCAGGGCCCGTATCCTTACGCGGGAATCCCCTGGTACTCGACGACGTTCGGGCGCGACGGCATCATCACGGCGCTGGAGATGCTGTGGCTCGATCCGCACGTTGCGCGCGGCGTGCTGCGCCGCCTCGCCGCTTACCAGGCGAAGACCGACGATCCCGCAAACGACGCCCAGCCGGGAAAAATCCTGCATGAGATGCGCGGCGGCGAAATGGCGGCGCTGCGCGAGGTACCGTTCGAGCGCTATTACGGCAGCGTCGACTCGACGCCGCTGTTCGTCGCGCTCGCCGGTCTCTACGCCGAACGCACCGGCGACGACGCGACCCTCGCCGAGCTATGGCCGGCGATCGAGGCGGCGCTCGCCTGGATCGACGGCCCCGCGGACGCCGACCGGGACGGGTTCATCGAGTACTACCGGATGACCAACGAGGGTCTCGCCAACCAGGGCTGGAAAGACTCGCATGACGCGATTTTCCATGCCGATGGGCGCCTCGCCGAGGGTCCGATCGCGCTCGCCGAGGTCCAGGGCTACGTCTACATGGCGAAGCTGCTCGCGGCAAAGTGCGCGCGCAGGCTCGGTCACGCGCGCCGGGCCGGCGAGCTCGAGGAGCAGGCGGCACGGCTGGCCCAACGGTTCGACGCCGCCTTCTGGTGCCCCGGGCTCGATACCTACGCGCTGGCGCTCGACGGCGCCAAGGAACCGTGCCGGGTGCGCAGCTCGAATGCCGGGCAGTTGCTGTTCACCGGAATCCTGCCGCCCGACCGCGCCGCCAAGGTGGCCGAGGGACTGCTGCGTCCGCATTTCTTCTCCGGCTGGGGCGTGCGCACGGTGTCGAACGCGGAGCGCCGCTACAATCCGATGTCCTATCACAATGGCTCGATCTGGCCGCACGACAACGCGCTCATCGCGCTGGGCTTCGCGCGCTACGGGCTGAAGCACGCGGCCGCGAAAATATTTACCGGCATGTACGAGGCGGCCACCTACATGGAGCTGCGCCGGCTGCCCGAGCTCTATTGCGGATTCCAGCGCCGGCGCGGTCGCGGACCCACGCTGTACCCCGTTGCCTGCTCGCCCCAGGCTTGGGCGAGCGGAGCGCCGTTCCTCATGCTGCAGGCCTGTCTCGGCCTGGAGTTCGCCCCCGACACGCACGAAATCCGATTGCGCCGGCCATGGCTGCCGGAATTCCTCAACGAGATCGCCGTCGTCAACCTGTCCCTCAACGGCGCCAGCGTCGACCTGACGCTCCGGCGCGACAACGGCGACGTGTCGCTGCGGGTCAACCGCACGGCGGGAGACATCCGCGTCAGCCTCGTTTGATCGGCGCGTGGGAGACAGCGATGGCGACTGACGGTCCGCCGCAACCGCCGCCCTACCCCGCGGAAAAAGCGCGCGGAGGCGAGATCATTCTGCGCCGGCGCTGGCAGCGCGCCGTGTTCGTGCTCGGGCTCGCCCTGCCTCTCGTCCTGCTCTTGCTGTTTGTGCTGCTGCGCCGATGACCGGCGCGGGGCTCGCGCTCCGCCGAAAACAGCGGCGGCCCCGCGCGGGACCGCCGCTTTTCGCAACGCGTACGGGCGTTGTCACATGGAGGCTTAGTCACATGTGTCGTGCGTACGGTAGATTATCCGGCCGCTCGGGGTCCTGATTCGCTCGCGCACGACGCGGCAGTCGCCGGCGTAAGCATAGGGCTCGTCGCGATAGCCCCAGTAATCCGGGCCGACGCCGAACCCGAACGGACCCACCCGCACGCCAGCCCCGCCGGGGTCCGCACCGAAATAGACCTCGATGCGCAAGGGCATGGATTTCTTGGACGCCATAATTTGCTAAAGCGTGAAGTCGAGCACGACCTTGATGTCGCCTTTGCGATATTCCAGGGCCTCCGGCCAATGGTCGAGCCCGACGCGGCGCGAAATCATGCGCCCGAGCCAGTCGCGGTCCGCCTGCGCGAGCGCCTGGGCCGCGTCCTCATAGTGCCGGCGATTGGCATTGACGGTCCCGAACACGACTTGGTTCTCCAGCACCATGGTGCGGTTGAGCAAACCGGCATCGAGGTCGATCATTTTCCCGGCGGTGGAGAGACCGGCGAGGCAGACGATCTTGGCGGCGGCCGGATGGCGGATCGCGGCGTGGACGACCGCCGGCGCGCCCGTGCACTCCATGATGACGTCCGGCGCCAGACGATCGAGGCCGGCCAGATCGCTGTGATAGGTGGCGCCCAGGCTGCGCACGAGGTCGGGCTTCGGTCCGGTGGAATTGCGGTCCAACACATGGACGTCGAGACCGCGTTGCTTGCCCATCAGCGCAGCCAGCAGGCCGATCGGCCCGGCCCCGGTGACCAGCAATTCGCGCGCCTGCCACGATGGCGAGCGCTTTCCGATGCGCTCGACGTGATCCCAGCCCTTGGCGACGATGCTGGTCGGCTCCATCAGGACGCCGTGGAGACCGAGCGCGGGATCGAGCTTGACGGCGAAGTCGGGTTCGATGCGAAAGCGCTCGGCGCCGTAGCCATGCCGCTCCTTGATGCCGCGCTCGGTGTAGCGGCCGTTGCGGCACATGTCCCATTCGCCCGCGGCACACGCCGGGCACGGCACCGGATCGGGACGGCGCACGATGCCGACCACAAGATCGCCCGCGGCAAATCCGCTCTGCGCCGGCGCCTCCTGCACGGTCCCCAGCGATTCGTGCCCGAGGATCAGCCGCTCGGAACCCCGCGGCGCCGCGCCATATTGGCCCGCCAGGATCTCGCGGTCGGTCCCGCACACGCCGAGCGCCCACGTCTTGACCAGGACGGCCCCCTCCGACCGGGAGGGTTCCGGCACCTCGTCGAGCCGGCCCGAATTCGCCACCCCGGGCAGCACGGTGATCGCGCGCATGTGTCACCTCGGTCGGGCCAGTCGCGGCGCGGATGTCGGGAATACACGGTCGGGAGACTACCCCCGAGGAAGAAAAAAGTTCCGTCCGCGGGCCGGTCCCGCGCGACATCGATTTCGCCTCGATGTTTCAATCGGACGTGCCATCGTCGGGCAACATACGCCTCTCGACTCGCGCGGCACCGAAATTGCGCTACTCTCGACGGTCGCCGACGCGGAGGGCCGAGCAGCGCACGGCTGGCACTTTTGCCCGCTCCGCGCACGAAAGGACGCGCCATGAACGAGGATGTTCTCAACACCAGCGTGCGGCGGTTCCTCAAGAAGGTCGGAATCACGTCGCAGCGCGAGATCGAGAAGGCGGTGCGTGACGCCGTTGCCAGCGGCCGTCTCAAGGGCAACGAGGCGCTGCCCGTCAAGATGACGCTCACCGTCGCCGCGGTCGGCATTGCTATGGAGATCGACGGCTCCATCGAGTTGGAGTGAGGAAGGTCGAAACTACGGCGCGCGTGAGCGTTCGGCCGTCCGCTCGACGACGGCAGGTCGTGACGGCGCAGGCCGATCGCTTTCTTCCCGCGCCCCATCTCGCAGCGTCAGCTCCGCCCGCCGCTTCGGCAGCGCCTGCGGATAGTCCCGCTGCAGGAAAGCGATGAGCTGCTCGCGCACTTCGCAACGCAGATCCCACACGGCCGAAGCGCTTGCGGCGCTCATCAGCGCGCGCAACTCGATCGCGCCGTCCTTGGCGTCGGTCACCTGCAGATTGACCACCTGGCGGTCCCACAGCTTGGAGCGCGACACGATCCTGGTCAGCTCGTCGCGAACGCGCGCGACCGGCACGGTGTAATCCACGTGCACGAGCACGCTGCCGATCAGCGCGGCCGAATGGCGAGTCCAGTTCTGGAACGGCTTCTCGATGAAATAGGAGAGCGGCACGATCATGCGGCGCCAATCCCACAAGCGGACCACCACGTAGGTCGCGGTGATTTCCTCGACCCAGCCCCACTCGTTCTCGACGATGACGGCGTCCTCCAGGCGGATCGGTTGGGTCATCGCGATCTGCACGCCGGCGAACAGGTTGCTCAGCACCGGCCGCGCGGCAAGCCCGGCGATGAGACCGGCAACGCCGGCGGACGCGAACAGGCTGACGCCGTACTGGCGGACCGAGTCGAAGGTGATCAGCACGCAGGACGCGGTGACGACCACGATCAGGGTCGCCGCCGTGCGCTCGAGGATGCGGACCTGGGTGAGATGCTTGCGCGCGAGCAGGTTGTCTTCCACGTCGAGGCGGAAGCGCAGCGTGTAGATCTGGCCGGCCAACCGCACCGCGATGACGGCGATCCATCCCATGAGGACGATGAACGCGATCAGCAGGGCATGACGGATGTCGGCCGAGGTGGCGGCGTCGAGCCGCGCCGCCGATGCCGCCAAGCTCAGCGCGAAGATGATCAGCGCCAGCCGGGTCGGCCCGCGGGTCTGCGAGAGCAGGGATTGGAGAAAGACCCGGCGCGTATCGAGCGCCCGCCGCCCCAAGTACAGCAGGAGCGCGTGACAGAGGAGCGCGGCCGCCACGGCCACCACCAGGGCGCCCAAATTGACCGCCCAGTCGGGGGCACGGGCCACAATTTCCTCGGAGCGCGCGGCAAGGCCCGCCAAAGTCGCGGAAGAACCCTGCGCCGGAAGATCCTGCTGTTCCATGCGGCCGGCCTTCGGACACGAGGCCAACCGCTATTGTGCTCCTTGGTTCCGATAGATGGCGCGGTAAGTGGTATCATAGTAGGGTCATCTAATATTGAATTGCACCAACATTTCCCCATTTTTGCCCACTTCGCGCCATCGTCCGGGACCCCAATCCACCTGTGGGATTCCACAGGGGGTGGACGCCATGAGCTTTCGCATAATCGCGGCGGGCGCAGCCATGCTCGCCGGCTTGAGCCTTGCGACGACACCAGCGCGGGCATGTGACGACCGCTTTGGGGCGGCCTGTACGCCGCCGGCCCCGGCGGCGGCAGCGGCCGAACCTGCCGCCCCGGTTGCCGCTCAACCGACCACCCGCGCGCGCACGGCCAAGCCGCGTCGGGTAGCCAAGGCCCAGCCCGAGCCGGCCAAGGCGCATCGCGGCAAGCGCGCACGGCTTGCGCTCACCCGCCATCGCAAGCGGCCGGCCGCGGAACCGACCGACGAGACGCCGGAATCCGTCGCGGCACCGGTGGCGGAAGTCTCGCCCCGCGCCCCTCAGGACACGCCGGCCGCCCGGCGCTTTCGCGAGTTCCTCAGCCCGCAGTCGTTCGCCGTAGCGGCGAGCGAAACCCTGCGCACCCCGCGGCTCCTTGCAGCGCATTTCTCCAGCGCGATGGCCGCCCCGGAAATCGGCGCCGCGGAGTTGACCGCGCCGGTCGAATCCGCACCGCACCAGGACACGGCGGCGATCATCGCTCACGATCAAGCCGTCGGCGACGACAGCCCGAGCACGGCGCCAGTCCTGAGCCATAGCGACGCCGCCACCACCGAGGTTCGCGTGGGGCGGGCCAGCGGCAACGAACCCACGCCCCGCATGTCGTTCGTGAGCTGGTTCTTCGTTGCCTGGGGCGGCGTCCTCACGTTTGCGTCGGCGGTGCGAATGGCGGTGGGCTGAGCCGTCGCCAGATAGCGCCGCCCTATCCCTCGGCAACGCGCCGCCGCACCGCAGCGGCGCGGCCAACAGCACGCATAACCGGAACCGGATATGTGACGCCGCGTTGTATTGCGGCGCGTCATCCAGGTTAATGTGACGCACAAGGCGAATCGACGGCGGATTGCTCGCGCCATCCACCGTTCCGGTCGCCCGGAGCGTTGCATGGGCCGACCTTCCGCCCTGGTGTCGCGACGGACGCGAGCGCTGCCGGCGGCGGGGCTTGGCGCTGGCGCCCTGCTCATTCTTGCCACGACCGGTTTGCCCGCCGCCGAAGCGCAGGCGGCCACCGGCTCGGGCACCTCCGAAGCCATTTTCATCGTCCAGATCGTCCTGCTGCTGCTGGTCGGACGGCTGCTCGGCGAGGCGATGCAGCGCATCGGGCAGCCGGCGATCATCGGGCAACTCATTGCCGGCATCGTTCTCGGTCCCTCGATTTTCGGCGCGCTCTGGCCGGAGGCGCAGCATGCGATCTTTCCGACCAAGGGCGAGCAGCGAAGCATGATCGACGCGGTGGGGCAGCTCGGCATTCTCATGCTGCTGCTGCTGACCGGAATGGAGACCGACCTTCGCCTGGTCAGGAAAGTCGGCGCCGCCGCCGCGAGCATCTCGATTGCCGGCATCGCGGTGCCCTTCGCCTGCGGATTTGCCCTCGGCGAGCTGCTGCCGGACGGCATGTTGCCCAATTCCGATCAGCGGCTGATCACGTCGCTTTTCCTCGGCACCGCGCTCTCGATCTCCTCGGTCAAGATCGTCGCCCTGATCGTGCGCGAAATGAACTTCACGCGGCGCAACGTCGGCCAGATCATCGTCGCGTCGGCGATCATCGACGACTCGCTCGGATGGATCATCATCGCGGTGACGTTCGGGCTCGCGTCGCACGGCTCCGTCGATCTGGCGACGCTGGCGCGCAGCGTGCTCGGCACCGCTTTGTTTCTCGCGGTCAGCCTGACGATCGGCCGGCGCGTCGTATTCACGCTGATCCGATGGACGAACGACACCTTCGTCAGCGAGGTTCCTGTCATCACGACGATCCTCGTGATCATGGGCGTGATGGCGCTCACCACGCACGTCATCGGCGTCCATACCGTGCTCGGCGCATTCGTGGCGGGGGTCCTGGTGGGCGAATCGCCGATCTTGACGCGCCACATCGACGCGCAGCTGCGCGGTCTCATCACGGCGCTGTTTGCGCCGGTGTTCTTCGGCTTGGCGGGCCTCGGCACCGACCTGTCGGTATTCAAGACTCCGTCCCTAGTCGGGCTGATGCTCGCCGTGATCGCGATCGCGAGCCTCGGAAAGTTTGCGGGTGCGTTCATCGGCGGCCGACTCGGCGGGCTGACCTTCCGGGAATCCCTGGCGCTGGGTTGCGGAATGAACGCCCGCGGCTCCACCGAGGTCATCATCGCCACCATCGGGCTTTCCGTGGGCGTGCTCAGCCAAAGCCTCTACACCGTGATCGTCGCCATGGCGGTCATCACCACGATGGCGATGCCGCCGACGTTGCGCTGGGCGTTGGCGCGGCTGCCGCTCGGCGCCGAGGAAAAAAAGCGGCTGGAGCGGGAGGAGTTCGAGGCGCGGGGATTCGTGGCCAACATGGAGCGGTTGCTGATCGCCGTCGACGAGAGCGCAAACGGCAGGTTCGCGTCCCGTCTCTCCGGCCTCATCGCGGGCACCAACGGAATGCCGACCACCCTCGTTCCGGTGCAGGAACCCAATGGATCGCCAGCCGCGGCGGTCAAGGAACCGGCCGGCCGGGCGCATGCGATCCGGGCGGCGGCGCAGGCGGCGAAAACCGCGGACACGGCCGAAGCCGGCAGCACGGCCATAAAAGTCGACATCGTAAAGCCGACGGCGGACGCCCCGACCGAGCAGATCATCGCGGACGAGGCCGCCAAGGGCTACGACATGCTCGTCATCGGCGTCGAGCGCCCGGCGACCAAGGGCGCGCTTGCCGAGAGCGTCAATCGGATGGCGGCGCGGTTCGAAGGTCCGCTCGCGATCGTGGATGCGCGCGGGCCCCATCGCGAAGATGCGATGAAGAGCCGGTTGAACATCCTGGTGCCGATCACCGGCACCGAAGTGTCGCTGCAGGCGACCGAGGTCGGAATTGCCATCGCGCGCGCAACGAAGGCGCCGATCACGGCACTTTATGTGTCGGCGGGCCAATCGCCCCGCATGGCGCCGCGGCTGCGCACCGCGGTCCAGCCGCGCGAACAGGCCGAGGCAATCCTGCGCGAGGCGGTCGAGATGGCGGATCGCTATGGCATCGACATGCGCACGGCCGTGAAGACCGATGCGGCGGTGGCGGATGCCATCTTGCGGCACGCCGGCGCGAGCCGCTACACGTTGATCGTGATGGGGGTCAACCGCCGGCCAGGCGAGACGCTCTATTTCGGCGACGTGCCGGCGGCCATCCTGGAGCGATCCCCGCGCTCGATTTTGTTCGTGTCGAGCCCGCGGGCGTTCGGCACACCGCAAGAATCGAATGCCGGCAAGGGGCGGGGCGCTCCGGCGTCTGCTTCCCCGCCCAAGCCGGCGCAATCGCGCTCGGACCGTTCGCGGCAACCGACGTAAGGCGCCGCACGGCGGAAGGAACCATTTTCGGCCGACCGCGTTTGCTTGGGCTTGGATTGTGGGACGCGGGTCATGATGGAAGCCTATAAATTCGGACTCGAGGAGGAGTATTTCCTGGTCGACGCCCAAACCATGGCGCCGGCGCGGGCGATGCCGCCTGCCTTTCTCGCCGAAGCCAAGGCGGCGACCGGCGGCCAGGTCACCGGCGAATTTCTCCAGTCGCAGGTCGAAGTCGCCACCCTGCCCCATGTCGACATTGCGACGGCCAGCGCCGAGCTGCGCGGATTGCGCCAGACCGTGGGTCAGATTGCGGCTACGCACGGCCTCGCCATCATGGCCGCCGGCACCCATCCAACGGCCGCGTGGATCGCGGCGCGGCAGACCGAGGCCGCCCGCTACGACATCGTCATGGACGATCTTCAGATGGTCGGCCAGCGCAACATGCTGTGCGGGCTGCATGTGCATGTCGAGTTGCCCGATCCGGACGACCGCGTCGACGTGATGACCCGCATGCTTCCCTATCTGCCCCTGTTCGTGGCGCTCGCGACCTCCTCGCCGTTCTGGCAGGCGCGGCCGACCGGGCTCAAAGGGTACCGGCTCGCGGCATACGACGAGCTGCCGCGCACCGGCGTGCCCGAGCTGTTCCGCACGGCGGAGGAATACGACGCCTATATCGCGGCGCTGGTGGCCGCCGGCGTGATCGAGGACTCAAGTTACATCTGGTGGGCGATACGGCCGTCGCTGCGGCACCCTACGCTCGAATTGCGGGCGCCGGACTGCTGCACGCGGGTCGAAGATTCCATCGCCATCGCCGCGCTTTACCGGACGCTGATCCGCCATCTCGTGCGCAACCCGTGGAAGCACGCCGACCTGACCCCGGTGGACCGCGCGGTGGTGATCGAAAACAAATGGCGGGCGCAACGTTACGGAATCGACGGCACCTTCGTCGATCGCGCGGTCGGCGGCATCTCGGTTGCCGGCATGCTCGATCAGACGATCGGCGAGATCGAACGCGATGCGCGCACCCTCGGCTGCCTGGCCGAAGTCGAGCATTGCCGCACCATTGCGGGGTCCGGCACGTCGGCTGATGTGCAGCTCGAAGTGTTCAAGCAGGCGAACGGCAAGGAAGAGAATCGCCGCGCCGCGTTGCGCGCTGTCAGCGACTGGATCGTCGAAGCGACCCTGCGCTAGCGGCCGGCCGAGAGCTGCTCTTCCGGGATGACCACCCGACAGCGGACGCCCTCCGGCGGGAACGCAAGGTCGACCTCCGCCTCGGCCGCGCGGGCAAGATTGCGCTCGATCACCAGGCTGCCAAACCCTCTCCGGTCGGGCTTGGACACGTTCGGCCCGCCCTCTTCGGCCCAGGCGATTTCAACGCCGCCCCCCTGCGCGGCTTCCCGGCGATGCCACTTGAGCGACGCGCGGCCTTGCGGCACCGAGAGCGCCCCGTAGCGGGCGGCATTGTCGAGCAGCTCGAAAATGGCAAGACCGAGGCTCTGGGCCGCCTCCGGCTTGAGCACGATGCCGGGCCCCTCGATGATGACCTGCGCCCCCGCCCCGTCGAGGTATTGGGCAAGCTGCGCCCGCGCCAGCTCGTCCAACGAGGCGCCATGCCAGCTTTCCTGCACGAGAAGATCGTGGGACGAGGCAAGCGCTTGCAGCCGCGCGCCGAACTGATCCATGAAGCCGTCGATCGAGCCGGTGAAGCGCGCGGTCTGCCGGGCCATGGCCTGGATGACCGCCAGCAGGTTCTTCGACCGGTGCGTCAGCTCGCGCATCAGCAGCCGCAAATGGACTTCGCCTTGCTTGCGCGCGGTGTTGTCGACGGCGGCGCAGATCAGGCCGGCGCTTGCCCCGGTGACGTCGCGCAACGGCTCGATGTGCAGATCGAACCAGCGCCGGCTGCTGCCCTCGCCGATGCTCACCTCGCCGTCCGCGGGCTCGCCGTCCTTGAGCACCCGCCGCTTGAGGTCGATCACCGCCGCGCGGCTCGCCGCCGGCAGGATCTCTTCGTCGGTGCGGCCGACGATATCGTCGACCCGGCGCCCGAACATCGGATTGCTGATCGAGGTATAGGTCAGATCGCGATCCTGCGTGAACACCGTGACGTTCGAGCCGCGCAAAGCGGTCTCATAGCGCTGCACCGCGGTCCGCAGCTCGTCCGTGAGGCGTCGCTGCTCGCCTTCGAGCATGCGGGTCTGCGAAATGTCGACAGCTGCGCACATGATGCCGTCGATGGCTCCATCGAGGCCGAACGTCGGGTCGACGTGGAGCGCGAACAGCGTGCGGCCTTCCGGCAAGACGAAGGCAACCTCGCAGTCCTCGGGCGTTCCGGTGGCGAGCACCCGCCGTTTCACCGCGACCACGCAATCGCGATCGGCCGGCGCGAGCACCTCGTCGTCGGTACGGCCGAGCAGCTGCGCCCCGGAGGCCTCCGCCTGTGGGCTGTACACCCAGGTGTAGCGCAGATCGCAATCCTGGGAGGACACGTGGACCTTGGCGCCGCGCAGGGCGGTTTCGAACCGCGCCGTCATCAGGCTCAGTTCCTTGGTCCGTTCGGCCACGCGCTGCTCGAGGTCACGCTGCGCGGTTTCCAGCTCCCGCAAGGTCGCTTCGTGCGCGGCCACCTCTCGCCGCAGGCGCTCGTTCGCCTCCTGGAGCTTTCGCGCCCCGCCGAACAGCCGGGCAAACAGGGTGGAGATCATTGATTCTCCCGGCCGCGTCGGAACCTTCTCCCCGCATGGGCGTTATTCAAGCGACCGGCCGCCATTCCCCTCCCCCTCGTGCTCGGCCGGCCATTTCAGGCGTAGTCGGCGCTTGCGCCGGCTACGCCTTTTTCTTTTGGGCTTACCGGCTGTGTCGCTTCGGTTCGAGGGAACGGCGCCCCAGCCCTCATCCCGCAACCAGTGTTCATGCCATGGCGCGTCTGGGGCTGCGCTTGGCACGCCGTTCGAAGAACAGCGCCTGGCTGATGACCGCCGAGACGGTGGTCGGCTGGAACGGCTTGGCGATCAGGAAGGCGGGTTCCGGGCGCTCGCCCGTGAGGTAGCGCTCCGGATAGGCGGTGATGAAGATCACCGGCACCTCGAAGGATTTGAGCAGCTCGTTCACCGCGTCGAGGCCCGAGCTGCCGTCGGCGAGCTGGATGTCGGCCAGGATGAGGCCCGGTTGCCGCGTCCTGGCGAGCGCCACGGCTTCCGAATGGGTTCGCGCCACGCCGACCAGCCGATGGCCGAGGCTCTCGACCAGCCCTTCGAGATCCATGGCGATGAAGGTCTCGTCCTCGATGATGAGCACGTCGGTGGCGATTTCGGCCGCCAGCTCGCGCCCCGACTCCTCGACCAGGGTGCGCAACGCCATGACGTCGACCCCGAGGACTTGCGACGCCTCCTCCTCGGAAAACCCTTCGACCGCCACCAGCAGGAAGGCTTGGCGCGGGCGCGGGGTGAGGTGGGTGAGGCGTTGCTCCACCCGTTGGCGGGGGTCGGCCGGCTCGCGCTCCTCGTTCACCGGGACCGACGTCCAAATGCGGGACAAAGTGCGATAAAGCGCGACGCGCAACGACGTGCCGCCGCTCAGCACTCCCGGGTCCTCGATCAAGGCCTCAAGCGTCGCCGCCACGTAGGCGTCGCCGGCGCTCTGGCTGCCCGTCAAGGCGCGGGCATAGCGGCGAAGATACGGCACGTGGCGGGCCACGGCTTGGGACATGGACACGGAAAACCCTCCCCGAATGAGGTCGATCGATAGTATAGTGCCCTAACGCGGCACCGCAAAAAAAGTTCCCCGGGTTCGGAACCCGGGAGCGGGGCCGGCGTTGGGTTGGGCGCGTGGGGCCCCGCGGACCTTTGGCCGGACATCGGCGCGGGGTGAGGACGGAAATGAAGAATCGTAGACCTGTTGCGTCCCAGTCTCCTGTCGAGTCCGAGGAGCCCGCCGGGAACACCAAGCCGAGCGTCGGCAACGAAGCCAGGGGCAAGATCGGGCGCCAGTTGCGCGAGATGTACGACGATGTCGTTTCCCAGGGTGTCCCGGATCGCTTCGTGGATCTATTGAATCGTCTCGAAAGACAGAACGAGAAATAACGAGCGAGACAACAGGAAGATCGCTCGATGAAACTCGATCCGTCGATGCGCGACGCGGTTCTCGCGGCTGTTCCCAGCTTGCGCGCGTTTGCCATCTCGCTCTCCGGCAATGTCGACCGGGCGGACGACCTCGTGCAGGAAACCCTGCTGCGGGCCCTCGTCAACATCGACTCGTTCGAGCCGGGGACGAATCTTTCGGCGTGGCTGTTCACCATCCTGCGCAACCTGTTCCGCTCCGAGTATCGCAAGCGTCGGCGCGAGGTGGAGGACGGAGACGGCACCTATGCCGAAAGCCTGAAATCCCAGCCGGAGCAGGAAGCGCGGGTCGAATTCCGCGAGTTTCGCGCCGCGCTGTCCAAGCTGCCGCCCGACCAGCGCGAAGCGCTGATCCTGGTCGGAGCGTCCGGATTCTCGTACGAGGAAGCGGCGGGCATTTGCGGCTGCGCGGTCGGAACGATCAAGAGCCGGGTCAATCGCGCGCGCACGCGACTTGCCGAGCTGATGTCGATCGAAAGTCTGGACGATTTCGGCCCGGATCGGGCGACCCGCGCCGTGCTCAGCAGCGACCGCTCCTAGAGCGGGACGACTTTTCTTCGAATCACTCCCCGCTCAGAGCGCCGTCGAGCAGCCGCTTGCACTCGCCGAGCTCGTGGAGCGTCGCGCGCAGGGCGCGCAATTCGTCGCGCGAGAGGTCGTCCTGCACCGCCAGCGCGCGCTGAAGATCGCTGGGATCGATGGGCTCGCGGGCGGACGGTTCCGCGGCGCCGGGGGCTTCGGCCGCGCCGGCGATCACCGGCTCGATCCGTCCGGCGTTGCGCTCATCGGCCGGGGCCCGCTCGATTTCCCCGCCGAGCAGCGAGGGCAGGATGCCGAAGAACCCGCGCCCGCGGCCGGTTTCCTCTTCCGGGACGCCGTTGTCGGCGGACAGGCCGGCAGCCGCCCCCGCGTCCTCGGCCTCGCTCGGCGAGCGCGCGGGCTGCGGGGCGCCGCTGCGCCACACCGACTGGACGAACTTGACGCCTTCATCCTTGAGGATGCGCTGGACGCCGCGGATCGTGTAGCCCTCGCCGTACAGCAGGTGCCGGATGCCGCGCAGCAGGTCGACGTCCTCGGGGCGATAGTAGCGCCGGCCGCCGCCGCGCTTCATCGGCTTGATTTGCGCGAATCGCGTTTCCCAGAACCGCAGCACGTGCTGCGGCAGGTCCAGATCGTCCGCGACCTCGCTGATGGTACGAAATGCGTCGGGCGCCTTGTCCACGCCGAATACTCCCGGGCTCCCGAAACCAACTCTACTTGCGCGCGCCGTCGTGGCCTGAATTGATCCGCGTCTTCAGGATGGCCGACGGCTTGAACACCATGACCCGTCGCGGCGAGATCGGCACTTCCTTGCCGGTCTTGGGATTACGGCCGATCCGCTGACCCTTCTTGCGTACCACGAACGATCCGAACGAGGAAAGCTTCACGGTCTCGCCGCGTTCGAGACAATCGGTAATTTCCTTGAGTACCAGCTCGACCAGCGTCGCCGACTCCGTGCGCGACAGGCCGACCTTCTGGTAGACCGCCTCGCACAGGTCCGCACGCGTTACCGTTTTCCCACTCATCGCCCAGCCCCGCTAATCGGCGATCAAACCTATCCTTCTGAATTTTCAGACGATATTCACATGTTTTCGCATGGTCAACGGCCCTGTGCGGGAAAATCCCGGCTCGGGCTTACCAGCGCAGCATCGCCGCCCCCCAAGTGAACCCGCCGCCCATCGCCTCGAGCAGAACCAGGTTGCCGCGCCGGATGCGGCCGTCCGCGACCGCGACCGCGAGCGCGAGCGGTATCGAGGCCGCCGACGTGTTGCCGTGGCGGTCGACCGTCGCCACCACCTTGGCCGGATCGATGCCGAGCTTGTGCGCCGAGCCGTCGATGATGCGCTTGTTGGCCTGATGCGGCACGAACCAGTCGATGTCGGCAGCCTGATAGCCGGTCGCCTTGAACGCGTCCTCCACCACGTCGGTGATCATCGCCACAGCGTGGCGGAACACCTCGCGGCCTTCCATGCGCAAATGCCCGACGGTGCCGGTCGAGGACGGTCCGCCGTCGACGTAGAGCTTCATCTTATGGCGCCCGTCGGAGCGCAGGTGCGAGGTGAGGATGCCGCGATCCGCGCGCGTGCCCGGCTGCGGCTGCGCCTCGAGCACCAGCGCGCCGGCGCCGTCGCCGAACAGGACGCAGGTGCCGCGGTCGTTCCAATCGAGGATGCGCGAGAACGTCTCGGCGCCGATCACCAAAGCGCGCTTGAACGTGCCCGCCCGCAGCAGGCCGTCGACCGTCGCCAGCGCATAGACGAAGCCGGAGCAGACCGCCTGCAGGTCGAAGGCCGCCCCCTGCGTGAGGCCGAGTCCGGCCTGGACCGACACCGCCGTCGCCGGGAACGTGTTGTCGGGCGTCGAGGTGGCGAGCACGATGAGATCGATCGATTGCGCATCGATGGCCGCATCGGCGAGAGCGGCGCGCGCGGCCGCGAGCGCCAGGTCGGAGGTGTGCTCTCCCGGCGCCGCGATGTGCCGTTCGCGGATGCCGGTGCGCTGCACGATCCATTCGTCGGACGTGTCGACCGTCTTGGCAAGATCCTGATTGCTGAGCACGCGCTGCGGCAGGTAGCTGCCGCAGCCGAGCACGACGGAACGCAGGACGGTCACCGTGCGGCCTCGCCGACGGCCGGGGCGCGGACCTCGCCGTGCGCGTAATGATCGAGCGTTTCCTTGATCTTGGCGAGCAGGCCGTGGCGCACCATGTCGTAGCCGAGCTCGACCGCCGCCGCGAACCCCTCGGCGTCGGTGCCGCCGTGGCTCTTGATGACGATCCCGTTGAGACCGAGGAAGACCCCGCCGTTCGCCTTGCGCGGATCCATCTTGTCGCGCAGCGAGTCGAACGCGCCGCGCCAACAGATAACCCAGACGCGCCATGAGCGTGCGCTGCATGGCGTTCCTGAGGTAGCTGGCGAACTGCCGCGCGGTGCCTTCCGCCGCCTTGATCGCAATGTTGCCGGCAAAACCTTCCGAGACGACCACGTCGACCACACCCTCGCCGATGCTGGTGCCTTCGATGAAGCCGACATAGTCCAAGTCGGGCAGCTTCGCCTCGCGCAGGATGCGGCCGGCCTCGCGCACCGGTTCGAGCCCCTTGACTTCCTCCACGCCGATATTGAGCAGGCCGACCGTCGGCCGATCGAGCTCGAACAGCACCCGCGCCATGGCGCTGCCCATCACGGCGAGGTCGACCAGATGCTGCGCATCCGCGCCGATCGACGCGCCGACGTCGAGAATGATCGACTCGCCCGTCAACGTCGGCCACAGCGCGGCGATCGCCGGACGGCTGATGCCGGGCATGGTCTTGAGATTGAACTTCGCCATCGCCATGAGCGCGCCGGTATTGCCGGCCGATACGGCCACGTCGGCGTCGCCTCGTTTGAGCGCGTCGATCGCGAGCCACATCGAGGATTTCCACCGGCCGTGCCGCAGCGCCTGGCTCGGCTTGTCGTCCATCTTCACCACCACGTCCGTGTGGACGAGGCGCGCGGCTCCCTTGAGTTCCCCGAGCAGCGGAGCGACGGCCGCCTGGTCGCCGAACAGCAGAAACTCGATGTCCGGATGGCGTTGCAGCGACAGCGCGGCGCCCGGCACCACAACCGATGCGCCCTCGTCGCCCCCCATGGCGTCGAGCGCAATACGGATCTTATCGGGCATGGATAGACCTTGGCAGCGGGCTCAGGGGCGCCAGATGCCGCGTCGCAGGACGCGATGACCGGTCGCGGGACGGGGGACAATAGCGTGTCGGCGGGACGACACAACATACTTGTGGCGCTCGCATGCCGGCGTGCTGCATGGCAAAAAGACGGCCGCTCAGCCGCGACGCCGGTCGCGTTGGGTCCGCAGCGCCGCCAGCGCCGCGAACGGTTGCGAACCGGCGTCCGGGCTCGGCGGCGGGTCGAACACCGCGCCGGCTTTGCGCGGATAAGGGTCGACGCCGAGCATCAGAAATTCGGTGGCAATGGCCCCGAGGTCGACCACACCGTCGATCAGCACTTCGGGCGGCTCGGCGGCGTCGACGCTCACGTTCACCTCATTGCCCATCGCCGCCGACGCCGGCACGAATACCAGATCGATCCCCTCCTCGATCTCGTTCTCGACCGGATCGAGGGTGATGACGCAGGTTTGCCGCACCGTCGCCGCTACCGTCCCGACGACGCGCAGCCCGTCGCGGCCGTGGCGCGCGAGATCGAAGCCCGCACGCAAACGCGCCACGCCGTTCACTCCGGCCGCACCGGCGACCGCCGCGCACGCGGCCGCGTCCGGCGCGAGATCAAGGTGCAGTCCGGTCTCCGGGATTTCATCGAGGCGGACCGGCACGCTCCATGGGGATGCCTTCATCGCTCGTGTCCCTCTCGCACCGTTTCAGGCCGACGCATCGATCATGCCCGGATCGGGGAAACGCACGGCCCCTCGCGCGAAGGCTTCGCCGCCCTGGCGCTCGAGGTCCGCGATCGCGGCGCGCGCATAGCGCGCCAGGCGCCGGGCGCCCGCCGGCGCCCCGGCGGCCTCAGGGAAAATATTGCGCGCCAGCGCGACCGCAAGCGGCTCCTCCCCCGGCCGGCCGATCGAATCGTCGTAGGCCGCCGCGCGGCCGTAGAACGCCTCGGCAACCCGCTGCATGTGCTTGGGCACGGCCAGGTCGCCGATGCCCATTTCCCGGAAGCTATGGTCCATATCCCGGCAGAACAAGTCGAACGCTTCCTGGCCCAGAGCGCGAATCGGCGCCGGCTCCCGCCGCAACCGGCGCAGGAAGAGAACAAGGTGAAGAACGATCATGTCGAACCGCCCCGCCATCGTGTCGGCGACGCCATAGTCGGCGTAGAAGGCCGGCGCGCGTCCCTGTGCCACGATCGTGCCATAGAGGCCGCGGATGGTATCGGCTCGGGGGGTGCGGGTCAGCCAGCGGAACAAGCTCGGCTCCTTCCGGCTTCGCCACGCGGCGCAATCCGGTTGGTCATGCGGAAACGTTGCAATTAACCGGAGCGCAGGCTAGGTCAACGGCCGTGCGCGGCAACACGAGTGTCGATACGATCGCATGGGTGTCATTGACCTCTATCCGGGCCGCGGCACGCGCGCGTTGCGCGCCGTGGCGACGCTGCTGGTCCTCGGGACGCCGCTCGCCGGCTGCTTCACCCAGACGTATCAGCACGGCTATGTGCTGGCGGACGGCGCCCTTGAACAGATACCGCTCGGCGCCACCCAGGAACAGGTGCTGATCGTCCTCGGCACGCCTTCGACGGTGGCGACCGTGAGCGGCGAGGTCTTCTACTATATTTCCCAGCGCGCCGAGCAGACCGCCTTCATGCCGCAGAAGGTCGTCGACCAGCGGGTCGTCGCCGTCTATTTCGACAAGAAACGCCGCGTCGAGCGCCTCGCCAACTATGGCCTTCAGGACGGCAAGATCTTCGATTTCGTCAGCCGCACGACCCCCACGGCCGGGCAGGAACTGTCCTACCTGACCTACATCTTCAAGATCTTCAATCTCAACAAATAGCCGGCACCTGCTGCGTCAGTGCGCGAGCACGGCGAGCAGCAGCAGCGCCACGATGTTGGTGATCTTGATCATCGGGTTCACCGCCGGCCCGGCCGTGTCCTTATAGGGATCGCCGACGGTATCGCCGGTCACCGCGGCCTTGTGGGCTTCCGAGCCCTTGCCGCCGTAGTGACCGTCCTCGATGTATTTCTTGGCGTTGTCCCAGGCGCCGCCGCCCGACGTCATGGAGATGGCGACGAACAGGCCGGTGACGATGACGCCGAGCAGCATCGCGCCGACCGACGAGAACGCCGCCGACTTGCCGGCCGCGCCGCCCCCGGCGATGAAGTAGATGGCGAAGTAGACCACGATCGGCGAGAGCACCGGCAGCAGCGACGGCACGATCATTTCCTTGATCGCCGCGCGCGTGAGCAGGTCGACCGCGCGACCGTAGTCGGGCTTGTCCTGGTAGGTCATGATGCCCGGCTTTTCCTTGAACTGCCGGCGCACCTCCTCGACGATCGCCGCCGCGGCCCGCCCGACCGCCGTCATGCCCATCGCGCCGAACAGATAGGGCAACAGCCCGCCGAACAGGAGACCGACGACGACGTACGGATTGTTGAGCGAGAAGTCGGGCGCCACGTCCTTGAAGTACGGATGGGTCGCCGCGTTGGCGACGAAGAACTTGAGGTCCTCGTTGTAGGCCGCGAACAGCACCAGGGCGCCGAGGCCGGCGGAGCCGATGGCGTAGCCCTTGGTGATCGCCTTGGTGGTGTTGCCGACCGCGTCGAGCGCATCGGTCGATTTGCGCACCTCCTTGGGCAGGCCGGCCATTTCGGCGATGCCGCCGGCGTTGTCGGTGACCGGGCCGAACGCATCGAGCGCCACCACCATGCCGGCGAGCGCCAGCATGGTCGTCACCGCGATCGCGATGCCGAACAGGCCGGCGATCCCGTAGGTGATCAGGATGCCGGCGATGATGACGAGGGTGGGCAGCGCGGTCGCCTCGAGCGACACCGCCAGGCCCTGGATGATGTTGGTGCCGTGGCCGGTGACCGAGGCCTTGGCGATCAACTGCACCGGGCGGAAATTGGTCCCGGTGTAGTATTCGGTGATCCAGATGATGAGCCCGGTCACCACCAGGCCGACGGCGCCGCAGACGAACAGCCCCGTGCCCGTGTATTTGACCCCGGGAATCGCCCCGAAGCCGATCAGCCAATGGATCACCAGCGCGACGGCGCCGAGCGAGAGCACGGCGCTGACGATGAAGCCCTTGTACAGCGCGCCCATGATCGACTGGCTGGCGCCGAGCTTGACGAAGAACGTGCCGATGATCGAGGTGATGATGCAGGCGCCGCCGATCGCGAGCGGCAACACCATCATCGGCATGAGCACGGGGGTGTTGGCGAAGAAGATCGCCGCCAGCACCATGGTGGCGACCGTGGTGACCGCGTAGGTCTCGAACAGGTCGGCCGCCATGCCGGCGCAATCGCCCACGTTGTCGCCGACGTTGTCGGCGATGGTGGCGGGGTTGCGCGGATCGTCCTCCGGAATGCCGGCTTCCACCTTGCCGACAAGGTCACCGCCGACGTCCGCGCCCTTGGTGAAGATGCCGCCGCCGAGGCGCGCGAAGATCGAGATCAGCGAAGCGCCGAACCCGAGCGCCACCAGCGCATCGATCACGGTGCGGTCGTTCGGCGCCTTGTGCAGTGCATCGGTGAGCACGCTGAAATAGCCGGTGACGCCGAGCAGCGCGAGGCCGGCGACCAGCATTCCGGTGATCGCGCCGGACTTGAACGCGAGCTCGAGACCGGCGGCAAGCGAGCCGATCGCGGCCTGCGCCGTGCGCACGTTGGCGCGCACCGAGACGTTCATGCCGATGAAGCCGGTCAGCCCGGACAGCGCAGCGCCGATGGCAAAGCCCACGGCCACCAGCCAGCCGAGGAAATAGCCGAGGATCAGGAAGATGACGATGCCGACGATGCCGATGGTGGTGTATTGGCGCTTGAGGTAGGCCTGCGCGCCTTCGCGGACCGCGGCGGCAATCTCCTGCATCTTCTGGCTTCCGGCGTCCGCCGCCAGCACCGACTGGATCGCCCAGACGCCATAGACGATGGCGAGCAGGCCGCAGGCGATGATCCCCCACAAAGCAGTCATGTATTCAACCCCGTTGCGCTGGAAACGAGCCGGGCGGGACTCCGTCCCGCCGCCCCCGAAAAAGGTCGCCATGGCCGCAGGATTCGCCGCCGGCCGCGAAGCGGCGCGGACATTGCCAAAAACCCCATGGCGACGCAATGCCTTAGCGCTGTCGCCTGGCCGCGGTGAAAATCGCGGCGTGAACCGGCTTCAGGCCAGGCGCGGGCGCTCGCGCACCGCCAGCCACGCCAGCATCCCGCCCGCCGCCGCCACCACCGGCAGCATCACCAGATTGACCAGGTACCAGCCGAAATGGGCGAGCATCGCGCCCGAAGCGAACGAGCCGAACGCCATGGTGCCGAAGATGAGGAAGTCGTTGAAAGCCTGCACCTTGTTGCGCTCCTGCGGCCGATAGCAGTCGATCACCATGGCGGTGGCGCCGACAAAGCCGAAGTTCCAGCCGACGCCGAGGAGGACGAGCGCGGTCCAGAAATGGGCGACCGTGACGCCGGCAAATCCGACCGCGGCGCTGGCGGCGAGCAGCGTCAGGCCGACGGCCACGATTGGAACCGCGCCGAAGCGGGCGACCAGCGCGCCGGTGACGAAGCTCGGCGCGAACATGGCGAGCACGTGCCATTGGATGCCGAGGGTGGCGTTGCCGACCGAATGGCCGCAATCGACCATGGCAAGCGGCGCCGCCGTCATCATCAGGTTCATCAGCGCATAGCACGCGACCCCGCACGCGGCCGCGACGATGAAGCGGGGCTGCCGCGCGATTTCGGCGAGACTGCGCGCGGGGGCGGCGGTGCGCTGCGCAACCTGCGTGGGGGCGCGGACCAAGGCGAGCACCAGCAGCGCAACGGCAGCGATCCCCGCCTGGCCGAGATAGCTCGCGGCGAACAGATAGGGCGGCATCAGATCCTTGGTGAAGATGACGAGTTGCGGCCCGAGGAAGGCGGCGAACAGTCCGCCCGCCAGCACCCAGGACACCGCCTTGCCCTTGAAGTCGGCGCTTGCCGTGTCGGCCGCCGCGAACCGGTAGGAGAGGTGCGAGGCCTGATAGAGGCCGGCGCAGAACGTCGCCGCGAGATAGATGGGAAACGACGCCTCGATCACCGCGGTGTAGCCGATGAGCCCGGCGAGGCCGCCGACGACGGCGCCGATCTGATAGGCGGCGCGCCGCCCGAAGCGGTGCACCAGGAAGCCGACCGGCAACGTGCCCACCCAGGTGCCGACGATCATGACGCTGATCGGCAGGGTGGCGAGGCTCTTGTCGGGCGCCAGCATCGCTCCGAGGATGCCGCCCGTCGCCGCCACGACCGTATTGTTGCCGCCGGCGAGCGCCTGGCCCATGGCGAGCACGAGGGCGTTGCGCTTGGCGAGGCGATTGCCGGCCGCGGCATCGAACGGCGCTTCCGCCACGGCCGACATCGTGTTCTCCGTATTGGGAATCGCGTGGATGGATCGTCCACGTTTAATGCGCCCGGCAGCACAAGGCTACTGCAGCGCGTGCAGGTCAGAAATGACTGAATGAAGGCCGATCGAAGGCGAGCGGCCGTTGGTCCGCCCCGAGCAACCGCGGTGCAGCTTCACCCGCCTCGACGCGGCCGATCACGGTCAGCGCAATCCCCGCCGCGGCGGCGCCGGCACGGAAGCGCTCGAGGTTGCCGGGCGGGATCGCGGCGAGGATTTCGTAATCGTCACCCCCGGTCAGCGCGCGCTCGAGCATCGCCGGCTCGGCCGCAAGCATGGCGCGGGCGGCGTCCGAGAGCGGCACCTGCGCGACCTCCACCTGCGCCGACACGCCCGAGGCACGGCAGAGCTTGGCGAGATCGCCGGCAAGACCGTCCGACACGTCGAGCGCCGCCGAGGCATGGGCGCGCAATGCGTCCGCCAAGGCGGTCCGCGGTTCCGGCTGGAGATAGCGCGCCAGCAGGTGGCGGCGAGCCTCGGCTGAGAGGCCCCTGCCCGCTCCCGCATGCTGCCGCAGCGTGAGGCCGAGCGCGGCATCGCCGATCGTCCCGGTGACCGTAAGCACGTCGCCGGGACGCGCGCCGCTGCGGAGCACCATCGTGCCGGTCGGCAGCGTGCCGAACGCGGTGATCGATACCGACAGCAGGCCGGGCGTGCGATCGGTGTCGCCGCCCAGAAGGGGACAGTCGTATCGATCGGCGTCGGCGCCGAGCCCGGCCGCAAAGGCGGCAAGCCACGCCTCTTCGGTGTTCGCCGGCAGCGCCAGCGACAGCAGGAAGCCCGCGGGCTTCGCGCCCTTGGCGGCGAGATCGGAGAGGTTCACCCGCAAGGCCCGGCGGGCGATCGCGTCGGCGGGATCGTCAGGGAAAACGTGCACGCCGGCGATGACCCCGTCGGTCGTCAGCACGAGGTCGCAGCCGGGCGGCGGCGTGAGCGCCGCCGCATCGTCGCGCAGACCGAATGCGCCGGGGTGCCGGGCGAGCGGACGAAAATAGCGCGCGATCAGATGGTCCTCGCCCGATTCCGAAGCGGCCGGGCGCTTGCTCATGGTTGCGAGCCCGCCGCATCGAACTCGGCGGTGCGCAATGCGCGCGCCAGCGCGTCGAGCACGGCATTGACCATGCCGGTCTCGTCGCCGTCGAGAAAGGCGTTGGCAACGTCGACATATTCCGACACGACCACGCGCGCCGGCACGTCGCGCCGGCCGTCGAGCTCGTAGGCGCCCGCGCGCAGGACCGCGCGCAGCACGGTCTCGACCCGCTTGAGCGGCCAGCCGCCGGCGAGCGCGCGATCGATGAGGGGATCGAGGCGGCGCTGCGCTTCGACCACGCCTTCGACGATCTGGCGAAAGTACGCCGCCTCGGCCGGCAGGTACTGCGATCCCTCGACCTCCTGGCCGAGCCAGTGACTCTCGAACTCGGCGAGGATGTCGTTCACCGGCGTTCCGGCGATGTCCATCTGATAGAGCGCCTGCACGGCGGCGAGCCGCGCGGCCCCGCGCCGGTTGGCCTTGCGCTCGTCCTTGGGCTTGCGGCCGGCGGCTTTCATCGCGCGGGCGCCGCGGCGGCGAGCCGGCGCTTGAGCCCGACCATGGCGAGCGCCGCGCGCGCGGCGTCGCCGCCCTTGTCGCCCTCCTCGACGCGGGCGCGCGCCCAGGCCTGCGCCTCCGTGTCGACCGTGACGATGCCGTTGCCGAGCGCGAGCCCACGCGTCACCGCGAGATCCATCAAGGCGCGGGCCGACTCCATCGACACGATCTCGAAATGGATGGTGTCGCCGCGGATCACGCAGCCGAGCGCCACCGCGCCGTCGTAGGGCTCACCGCGCCGCTCGGCCGCATCGAGCGCCATGGCGATGGCGGCGGGGATTTCCAGCGAGCCCGGAACGGTGAAACGGTCGAACACCGCCTGCGCGTCCGCGAGCACGCGCGTCGCGCCGGCCAGCAGCGCATCGGCAATGTCGTCGTAGAAGCGCGCCTCGACAATAAGAATGCGCGCGCCCGCGACGGCGACGACAGGTTCGCCTTGCGCCCTGCGCGGCTCGGCCATGGCACGAAATCTCCGGTGCGCACGTCCCTACCAAGCAGGGCTGCCTGCAAGCAAGGGATTCAACCGCCGCGCGCCTCGATCAGCCGCGCCGCATAGCGCGCCATTTGATCGACCTCGAGATTGAGCGCATCGCCCGGGCGCGTCGCGGCGAGGGTGGTCACCGCCAGCGTATGCGGAATGATGAGCACCGAAAACGCGTCCCGCTCGACCGTGTTGACCGTGAGCGAGACGCCGTCGAGCGCGACCGAGCCCTTGACCGCGACGAAGCGGGCGAGCACAGGCGGAGCACGCAGCGTGATGCGCGCCATGTCGGGCAAATCCTCGCGCGCGATCGTTTCGGCGATGCCGTCCACGTGGCCGGCGACAAGATGGCCGCCAAGCTCGTCGCCCATCTTGAGCGCGCGCTCCAGGTTGATGCGCGTGCCCGGCGTCCAGCGCCCTGCCGTGGTCACGGCGAGCGTTTCCGCCGCCGCGTCGACCGCGAAGCTGGTCCGGCCGTCGCGCGCGCCGGTCGCCACCACGGTCAGGCAGGCGCCCGCGCAGGCGATGGAGGCGCCGATTGCGATCGAGGCGCGATCGTAGCGGCAGCCGATCGTCAGCCGGCGCAGGCCTTGCGCCCGCTCCTCGACCGCAAGCACCTCGCCGACGTCGGTGACGATGCCGGTGAACATCAGTTGCGCTCGAATGTCTCGACGCTGTCGGACCCGACCGTCTCGACCCCGCGCGAGCGCAGGCGCGGCGATTGCGTCAGCGCCGTGAGGGGCAGGCCGGCGAGGGCGTCGATGCCGTCGGGCCCGATCGTCATCGACGAGCGCGACAGCACCGCCTCGTCGACCAGATCGGCGGCGAGAAATGCTGCCGCCACCGTCGGGCCGCCTTCGACCATCAGCCGCGTGATGCCGCGCGTGGCGAGCAGCTTGAGCGTTGCCGCTAGGTCGCGCCGGTCGCCGGCGCCGCCGACCCGCAGCACCTCGGCGCCGCGTTCGCGCAAAGCATCCTCGCGCCCGGTTGCCGCGTCCGGTGCCGCCACCACCCACAGCCGCGTCTCGCGCGCGCCGCGCGCCAGCTTGCCGTCGGGCGGAAGCCGCAAAGCGCCGTCGAGCACGATGCGCACCGGCGAGCGGCCCGCCATGCCGGGCAGCCGGCAGGTCAGCAGCGGATCGTCGGCGAGCGCGGTGCCGATGCCGATCAGGATGGCGTCGTGCATGGCACGCAGGCGGTGCACGCGGTCGCGCACCGGCTCGCCGGTGATCGCGGCGGGGCGCCGGCCGGCCAGCCCGGCCTTGCCGTTGGCCGACACCGCGAGCTTGAGCGTGACATGCGGACGGCCGTCGCGCATGCGCCGCACGTGCCCGGCATGGACCCGGCGCGCTTCCTCGGCGCCGATGCCGGTGACGACCGTGATCCCTTTCGCCCGCAGCCGGCGATAGCCTTCGCCGGCAATGTCCGGGTTCGGGTCGTCGAGGGCGGAGACCACGCGGGCAATGCCCGCGGCGATGATGGCATCGGCGCAAGGCGGCGTCTGGCCGAAATGCGAGCACGGCTCCAGGGTGGTGTAGATGGTGGCCCCGCGCGCGGCCGCGCCGGCGCGCCCCAGCGCTTCCACCTCGGCGTGGGGCCGGCCGCCCGGCTGGGTCCAGCCGCGGCCCACGACGACCGGACCATGCGCCTCGTTGCGCACGATCACCGCGCCGACCGCCGGATTGGGCCAGGTGTTGCCGAGGCCGCGCCGCCCGAGCGCCAGCGCCAGCGCCATGAAGCGGGCGTCGACGGCCGGATCGATCGCCGTTGAACTGGACGCCGCGGTCATTTCCGTTCGCGCGCGGGCTCCGGCGCCTTGTCCGCCTCGACGTCCTCGCCGGACAACTCGCCGAGGACCGCCTCGAAGTCCTTGGGTTCGCGGAAATTGCGATAGACCGAGGCGAACCGCACATAGGCCACGTCGTCGAGCTCGCGCAGTTGCTCCATCACGGCCTCGCCGATGGTCTCGGAGGTGACTTCGCTTTCGCCGAGGCCTTCTAGCTCGCGCACGATCTTCGACACCATGTGCTCGACCCGCTCGGGATCGACCGGACGCTTGCGCAACGCGATCTGCAGCGAGCGCATGAGCTTGTCGCGGTCGAACGGCGCGCGCCGGCCGTTGCGCTTGATCACCACCAGCTCGCGCAGCTGCACCCGCTCGAAGGTGGTGAAGCGGAATCCGCAGGCGAGGCATACGCGGCGCCGGCGGATGGCGGCGGAATCCTCGGTCGGGCGCGAATCCTTGACCTGGGTGTCGAGGCTCCCGCAGCTTGGACAGCGCATGCCCCTCGCCCTCCGCCGCGCTTCAGCCGTTGTAGATGGGGAACCGGGCAGTGAGCCGCTTCACCTTGTCGCGCACCGCCGCTTCGATCAGCGCGTCTTCCTCCGTGCCCTTTTGCGCCAGCGCGTCGAGCACCTCCACGATCATCTCGCCGATCTGCCGGAACTCGGCGACCCCGAAACCGCGGCTGGTGCCGGCCGGCGTGCCGAGGCGGATGCCCGAGGTGACGGTCGGCTTTTCCGGATCGAACGGGATGCCGTTCTTGTTGCAGGTAATATGGGCGCGGCCGAGCGCCACCTCGGCGAGCCGGCCGGTCAGGCGCTTGGGCCGCAGATCGACCAGCATGAGGTGGGTGTCGGTGCCGCCGGAGACGATATCGAGGCCCTTCGACTTGAGGATTTCTGCAAGCGCCTTGGCATTTTCCACCACGTTCCTCGCGTAGAGCCTGAACGCGGGGCGCAGCGCCTCCCCGAACGCCACCGCCTTGGCGGCGACCACGTGCATGAGCGGGCCGCCCTGGGACCCCGGGAACACGGCGGAATTGATCTTCTTCGCCAGGTCCTCGTCGTTCGTCAGGATGAAGCCGCCGCGCGGCCCGCGCAGGGTCTTGTGGGTGGTCGAGGTCACGACATGGGCATGCGGTACCGGGCTCGGATGCGCCCCGCCGGCGACGAGACCGGCGAAGTGCGCCATGTCGACCATCAGCTTGGCCCCGACCGCGTCGGCGATCTCGCGGAACCGGCGAAAATCGATGACGCGCGGATAGGCCGAGCCGCCGGCGACGATGACCTTGGGCCGGTGTTGCTCCGCAAGCCGCGCGACCTCGTCGAAGTCGATGCGATGGTCGTCGCGTCGCACGCCATAGGGCACCACGTTGAACCATTTGCCCGACAGGTTCACCGGCGAGCCGTGGGTCAGATGGCCGCCGGCGGACAGGTTGAGCCCCATGAACGTGTCGCCCGGCCGCATCAGCGCCATGAACGCGGCCTGGTTGGCCTGCGCGCCCGAGTGCGGCTGCACGTTGGCGAACCCCGCGCCGAACAGCTTGGTCACCCGTTCGGTCGCGAGCCGTTCGGCGACGTCGACGAACTGGCAGCCGCCATAGTAGCGCCGGCCCGGATAGCCTTCGGCGTATTTGTTGGTCAGCACCGAGCCCTGGGCTTCGAGCACCGCGCGGCTGACGATATTTTCCGACGCGATCAGCTCGATCTCGTCGCGCTGGCGGCCAAGCTCGAGCCGGACCACCTCGGCGACCTCGGGGTCGGCCTCGCCCAGGGGCGCCGTGAAGAACGCGTCCGGGTTCGCGGAAGTCGCTGCGTCGGTGGCGGCCATGTCGGGTTCCCACGCGAAATGCGCCGGCCGGCTCCGGTCCCCGCCCCGGGCCGCCTGCGTCCGGGTGCCGTAGCATATCGCCGGAAATGCGCAAGCACTGGGAGGATTGGGCGCGATTCCGCTACATCTAGCGCGTGGATAAGTCCCTCGCGCGCCTTGGCACTGCGGCCGCGCTCAGGCCGGCAACCGCCGCAGGCGGGCCTTGAGCTTGGCGAGCGCCAGCTGCTCGAGGTCGGCGCGGGCGGCGCCCGCCGGGCCGATGGCCGTCACTTCCACGCCGGTCGCGGCGTCGATCGCCGCGACCCGCACCGCCGGCCCGATGACAGTGAACTCGAAATAGACCTCGCCCGCAGCGTCCGTGGGCGGGCCCGCCAAGCGTCACCCGCGCGACAGGACGGCGCCGCCGAGGCCGTCCTTGTTGTAGATGTCGTCGCGGAACTGCACGATCCCGTCGGGCGTGGCCCAGGCGGTGACGTAGACCCAGTAGAGCGCCACCGGCTTGGCGACGCGCGCGCTCTTCTGCTCGCCGCTGCGGACCACCTGGTCGATCTCCTCGCGCGACCAGCCGGGCGTCTCCGCCAGCACCCAGTTGACCAGCTCGCGCACGTTCTGCACCCGCACGCAGCCCGACGAATGGAACCGCATGTCCTCGCCGAACAGATTCTTGAGCGGCGTGTCGTGCATGTAGACTTGATGCGGGTTGGGAAAATTGATGCGGATGGTGCCGAGCGAGTTGAAGTCGCCGGGATCCTGCTTGAACTGATAGTTGACCGCCTCTTCCGAGTACCAGTTGACCTGCTGCGGCAGCAGCTCGCGGTGATGCGGATCGAAGATGCGGATGTGGTTCTGCGTCAGATAGTCGGGTTGCGCCTGCATTTTCGGGATCAGGTCGCGCCGCACGATCGACACGGGCACGGTCCAGTACGGATTGAAGTTGATCTCGACGATCTTGCTCTGGATGTCGGGCGACGGCCGGTCCGGCTTGCCGACCACGGCGGTGTGGCGCGACACCGCAACCCCGTTCTCGATCGCCTCGATCTGGGCGGCCGGCAGGTTGCACATGACGAACCGGTTGCCGAGCGAGCCGGAGAACGTGCGCAGCCGCACCAGGTTGGTCTTGAGCTGGCTCAGGCGCACCTCGGCCGAATAGTTGAGCGCGCGCAAGGTCTGCTCGCGCACCACCCCGTCGACGGTCAGGCCATGGCGCGCCTGGAACCGGCGCACCGCCGCCTCGACATAGGAATCGTAGACGTCGCCGCCGCCGGCGTTCGCTTCGAGGTCGCCGGCCATGAGCAGCCGCTGGCGCAAGGCGGCGACGCTCGGATGGCGCACGCCCAGGCGCAGCCGGTCGGTCCCGGTGACCTGCGGCCATCCGCCGCGCGCGACGATCGCCTCGTATTGCGGGATCGCCTGCTCGGTCGTCTGCGCCGTGGCCGGCGACAAGGTCGGCAGGGAGGAGGTCGGCATCTTGATGGTGCGCGAGGCCGAATCGAAACCCTGGCCGAAGTCGGCGTTCTGGTTCTGATTGATCAGCGCATCGAGCAGCCGATCGTCCTCGGCCGCCCGCGCCGCCTGCACGGCGGCACCGGCCGCCGCCGCGCCGGTGGCGAGCGTGCGCAAGAACCTGCGCCGATCGAGAAACCTGGGTTGGTCGCGTCCGCTCATTGCCGTCCCGATCCGCCGCCGCGCCGGTGCCCCGCTTACCATGGGCTTGGCGGCGCCACAACGCGCGCACGCGTGCCCTCGCGGCCTCGTGAGGGGCCGTGCTCGCGGGTAACGACGGGGAATGGCGCTTTTGTGGCCCAAACGCGAAAGCCCCGGCCTTGCGGCCGGGGCTTGGCGGGATCTCCGGCTTTCTTGGATCAGAGCCGGTAGAGGATCTGGTCGGTCCAGAACCGCTCGAGCCGCTGCAGCGCCTTGTTGAGGCCGGAGAACTCGTCGGCCGAGATGCCGCCGACCTGCTCGACCGTGCGCACGTGCTTTTCGTACAACGTCGAGACGATGTCGCGCACTTCGCGGCCGCGCTCGGTGAGCTTGATGCGCACCGACCGGCGGTCGACCCGCGAGCGCTGGTGATCGAGGAAGCCCATCTCGACCAGTTTCTTGAGATTGTAGGAAACGTTGGAGCCGAGATAGTAGCCGCGCGTGCGCAGCTCGCCGGCGGTCAATTCCTTGTCGCCGATGTTGAACAGCAGCAGCGCCTGAACTGCGTTGATGTCGGCGCGGCCGCGGCGGTCGAACTCGTCCTTGATGACGTCGAGCAGACGCCGGTGCAGCCGCTCGACCAAGGTCAAGGCCTCGAGATAGAGCGGCTGGATATGGTCGAACCGGCCCTGACGCTCGGCCGGCTCGACCGCTTTGACTAGAGTTTTCATCATGACGCCCTTTGAACTGTTTTGATTAGGACGAGGCCCTGCTCCCCGCCTGAAGCATTAGGTCTACAGGCAACCGTCTAAGATCGGCTTAAATTGTAGAATAAACATCGAGTTTATCAGTCACGGTGAACGATCGATTGACCATCCAATGCAAGCGGATTTCGTTACGCCCCGTTCACCGTATCGGCTCAGGTTCCGCGCAGGAATCGGATGATTCCGGAGAAATCGAGCCCGCCGTGGCCGTGCGCGACGAACAGGCCGTAAAGCGCGGCGGCCGCGGCGCCGAGCGGCGTGGTGGCGCCGGCCGCGCGCGCGGCCTCCTGGGCGAGGCGCAGATCCTTGACCATCATGGCGGCGGTGAAGCCCGCCTGATAATCGCGGTTGGCGGGCGAGGTCGGCACCAGGCCGGGCACCGGGCAATAGCTCGTCAGCGCCCACGACTGCCCGGACGACTTGGCGGAAATGTCGAACAGCTTTTGCCGATCGAGCCCGAGCTTGTCGGCCAGCAGGAACCCCTCGCTCACCCCGATCATCGAGATGGCGAGCATCATGTTGTTGCAGATCTTCGCCGCCTGCCCGCTGCCCGAGGCGCCGGCGTGCACGATGGTCTTGCCCATCGCGTCCAACAGCGGCTTGGCGCGGGCGAACGCGTCGGCGCCGCCGCCGACCATGAAGGTCAGCGTCCCGGCTGCGGCGCCGGTCACGCCGCCCGACACCGGCGCATCGAGCATGGGCAGCCCTTTCGCCGCGGCGGCGCTCGTGACCGCGCGCGCGGTCTCCACGTCGATGGTCGATGAATCGATCAGCAAAGCCCCCGCCCCGGCGTGCGCGAGGACGCCCTCGCGGTCGAGATAGACTTCGCGCACTTCCTTGCCGGCGGGCAGCATGGTGATGACGACTTCGGCGTCGTGCGCCACCGCCGCGATCGATTGCGCCGCCGCGCCGCCGGCCACCGCAAGCTTGGCAATGGACGCCGCCGCCATGTCGAAGCCGGTCACCGCATGCCCGGCCTTGACGAGATTGAGGGCCATGGGCAGGCCCATGTTGCCGAGCCCGATGAAGCCGATGCGTGCCATGTTCATCCTCCCGATCGCGATGTGGGGCGACGGTAGCACGAGACTCGCGCGATGGCGCGAGCCTCCCGCGCGAGCGATACGCTCATCAGGCGCTTGGCGCTGCGCCCGCCGCGGCCTTGCGCGGCAAGTGGCGCAGGAAGAACACGATCAGCGCTACGCCGAGAACCAGCAACAATCCCTCGGCGATCGGCGTCGCCAGCAATCCGGCCTGGACCAGGCCCGCGGGGAAATCGATCACGGCGTGCAGCATGACGGCAAGCGCGAGCAGCGCCGGACGCCGCGTCTCGACGGCGCGCCAGACCACGAGAGAGAGGCCGATCTGGATCAACACGGCGATCAGGCGTTCGACGGCGCCCGCTGCCGCCGTGACGACCGACAGGTGCTGCAGCTCGGCGCGCAAATGGGTGAGCGCATCGGGAGTCACCGCGGCTCCCAGCGCCGTATCGAGCCGTCCGGAATTGAGCATGGTGGCAAACACGAAGGTCTGCACCGTCGCAACGCCGCCGATGAGGATGGCCTCCAATCCGCCGTGTCCGATTCCATAGGCGACCGCCGTCCCCGGGTTGCCCGTAGACCTGATCAGGAACCGCATGCCGAGGTAGCGTCCGACCTCCTCGAACAGGCCGGCGGCGAGGCACCCGTAGAGCGCAAAGGCAATTGCATGCCCGTGCAGCCACGCCGCCATGGCGAGGTTGGCCTTGAGCAAATAGAGGTGCAGCGCTTTTTCCAGCAGCTGGCTGAACACGAAGAACACGCCCGCCCCGACAATGATGTTGCGCAGCGAAAGCATCATCCGCCGGCGGCAAATCAGGAAAGCCGCGAGCGGCCAGACGACCGCCAGGACGGCGGACGCGATCAGGCTTGCGAGGGCCGAGGACGGCACCATGGCTGCGCTCCGCGGCGTTCCACCACGTCTTGAAGGTTAGAGCATGGTCGCGAAAAAGCCTGCCCGCACTTGATGCCGGGTGGATACCGGCTTTCGGAAAAGATCATGCTCAAACAATAGTGGTGCGGGATCGGCCGGGCGTTCCTTCAAGTGGGAATCAGCTCGACCGCCCTCATTCCGGCCGCTCGCGCGCGGCCATCAGCGCAACCCACACATAGCCGACGATCAGCACGAGCTCGATCGGGATCACCCAGAGGCGGCCGCCGAATATTTGCGGAAAGAACAGCTCGACCGCCGCCATGGAAATCGCCGCGGTCAGCCACACCACGCCGCCCCAGGCGGCGGCAAGCCACAGGCCGACGGCCGCGACCAGATCGATCACGGCGAAGAACACGGTCGCGGCCTGCCACGCGAGCGGATTCGCCTCGAAGCCGCCACCCGGTCCGTCGATGATCCCGGCGACGCCGGCCCAATGGTAGAGGCCCTTGATGAGCGACAGGCCCGCCACCACCCGCAGGTAGACGACCAGCCGCGCGGTCCATAGGCCCGCCTGCTCGCGGCCATGCGCCGGGTCGATCACGGTCATCGGATCGGTCATGGCAGCGCAAGCTCCTCGTCCAGCGCCGCGAAATGGTTCTCGACCGCCGCCTCGGTCACGCCGGCAAGCGCGGCCGGCTGCCAGCGCGGGGCGTTGTCCTTGTCGATGATCGTCGCGCGCACGCCTTCGTAGAAGTCGTGACCATAGACGATCCGCGACACGATGCGGAACTCGGCCCGCATGCAGTCGGTGAACGACCAGCCGGCGCCGCGTCGCACCTGGGCCAGCGCCACCTTGAGGCTGGTGGGGGACTTCGCCCGGATGATTCCGGCGGTTTTGCCCGCCCAGGCGGTGTCCGGTCCGCCGGCCGTACCGAGGACGGCCACGATCTCTTCCACGCTGCGGCCGACGAACAGCCGGTCGATCGCGGGGCGAAGCGGCGCCAGCGTCCCCTGTCCCGGCGGGTCGGCGAACGCGGCGAGCACGGCATCGACCGGTACGGTGCCGGCGAGCGCATCGATGAGGTCGGGAAAGCGCGCCGCGGCCACGTGGTGCGTGGCAATTCCGGCCGCGACCGCATCGGCGACCCGCAGCCGCTCGCCGGTCAGCGCGCAATAGGCACCGGTCTCGCCCGGCAGGCGCGGCAGGAACCAGCTGGCGCCCACATCGGGAAAGAACCCGATCCCGACCTCCGGCATGGCGAACTGAAACTTTTCCCCGGCGACACGATGGGAGCCGTGCACCGAGATGCCGACGCCTCCGCCCATGACGATGCCGTCGATCAGCGCCACGTAGGGCTTGGGATAGTGCTTGATGAAGCTGTTGAGCCGATATTCGTCGCGCCAGAACGGCAGCATGTCGGCCTGCCGGCCGGCGCGGCCGAGCTCGTAGAGCGCGCGGATGTCGCCGCCCGCCGAAAACGCGCGCTCGCCGGCCGCCCGGATGACGACGCGGGTCACCGCCCGGTCGCCCGCCCAGTCCTCGAGCCGGGCGGCGAGCGCTTTCACCATCGTGTGGTTGACCGCGTTGAGCGCCTGCGGGCGGTTGAGCGTGATCAGCCCGGCGGCGCCGCGCCGCTCGAACAGGATGTCGGAATCCGCGCCCATGCGGTGCCGATAACGGGAGAACGGCCGCCGCGCAACGGCGCGCTCGGGAATTTCCAACGGTTGCATTGCGGTACGCGCGCGCCCGATGCATAAGACCCGTGGCAAGGCCTCCCGCCCCATTCTCCCGCGCCAGGCAACGCACGCGTGTCGAAAAAGCCGCAAGAGGAAGAAGGCATCGTCATCGGGACGTTGCGCGCCATCGTGCCGGCGCTGCTCATCGCCCTCGTCATCCGCACCGTGCTGTTCCAGCCGGTCAACATCCCGTCCGGATCGATGAAGCCGACGCTGTTGATCGGCGACTATCTCCTGGTGTCGAAATTCACGTATGGCTACAGCCACTATTCGCTGCCGTTCGGGCCGCCGGTGTTTTCCGGCCGCATCTTCGCCTCGCTGCCGAACCGCGGCGACATCATCGTGTTCCGCTCGCCCACCGACGAATCGTCCGACCTGATCAAGCGGACCATCGGCTTGCCGGGGGACCGCATCGAGGTGAAGAACGGAACCGTCTATATCAACGGAACTGCGGTCAAGCGCGAACGCATCGACGATTACGTCGGCGAGGACCCGTGCCAGCCGGCGCCGGTCTTCGCCGTGATCGGCCGCGTGCCGCGCTGGCACGAGACGCTGCCGAACGGCGTGTCCTACGACACCCTGGAATGCCCGCTGCCGCCTTCGTTCTTCGACCCCGACAACACGCCGGTCTACAACGTCCCGGCCGGACATTTTTTCATGATGGGCGACAACCGGCACAACTCGACCGACAGCCGATTCCTGCACGAAGTCGGCTACGTGCCGTTCGAAAACCTCATCGGCCGCGCCCAGATCGTGTTCTTCTCGGTCGCCGAGGGCGAAAGCGCCTGGCAGCTTTGGCGCTGGCCGTGGTCGGTGCGCTGGAGCCGGCTCGGCACCCTGGTGCGGTGATCCGCCGCCGCGCGGATCGCAATCGACGGCCGCCCGCGAAATCGATAGACTCCGGCGAGACCTGAAGATCGGCGCAAAGCCGACCTGGAGGGAGGGTCGCGACAACCGGCAAATCCTGCAAGCGCACAAGCTCATGCGTGTCGAACCGGCGCGGGCGCCGCGGCGCAGCGATGTGCACGCGACGCCGGCCGGCCACCCGGGAGGTAACCATGACACTCGGTGGGCGTCGTCTATCGGCGTTGATCGTTCTCGGCCTCGCGGCGCTTGCTGCGAGTCCCGCCTCGGCGCAGAAGAAATACGATCCTGGCGCGAGCGATCGCGAGATCAAGATCGGCAACTTCGTGCCGTACAGCGGCCCTGCCTCGGCCTACGGCGTCAACGGCAAGACCATCGCGGCCTATTTCAACAAGATCAACGCCGACGGCGGGATCAACGGCCGCAAGATCAACTTCATCACCTACGACGACGGCTACAGCCCGCCGAAGGCGGTCGAGCAGGCGCGCAAGCTGGTGGAGAGCGACGAGGTGCTGCTGCTGTTCTACAGCCTCGGCACGCCGTCGAATTCCGCCATTCAGAAATACATGAACGCCAAGAAGGTGCCGCAACTCTTCGTCGCCACCGGCGCGACCAAGTGGAACGACCCCAAGCACTTCGCGTGGACCATGGGCTGGGCGCCGAGCTATCAGGGCGAGGGGCACATTTACGCGCAATATCTGCTCGCGCATAACCCCAACGGGAAGATCGGCATCCTCTACCAGAACGACGACTACGGTAAGGACTATCTCAAGGGCCTCACGGACGCGCTGCGCGGCCGTATCCCGATCGTCGCCGAATATCCTTACGAGACCGCCGACCCGACCGTCGATTCCCAGGTCGTCGCGCTCAAGGCGTCGGGCGCCGACATATTCTTCGACGTGACCACGCCGAAATTCGCCGCCCAGGCGATCAAGAAAACCGCGGAGATCGGCTGGAAGCCGACCCACCTGCTCAACAGTGTCTCGCGCTCGATCGGCGCGGTCATCAAGCCCGCCGGGTTCGACAACGCGCAAGGCGTCCTGAGCGCGGCGTACACCAAGGATCCGACCGACCCGAGCTGGGCCGACGACGCGGAGTTCAAGCGGTGGTCCGACTTCATGGACAAGTATTACCCGGACGGGGACAAGACCAACGCATTCACGGTGACCGCCTACGCGGTGGCGGAGACCGTCGTGCAGGTGCTCAAGCAATGCGGCGACGACCTGACGCGCGAGAACGTCATGAAGCAGGCGGCGAACCTCAAGGCTCTGCAGGTCGGCATGCTGCTGCCCGGCATTTCCATCAATACCGGCCCCAACGACTATGCGCCGCTCAAGCAGATGCAGATGATGCGCCTCACCGGCCAACGCTGGGAAATGTTCGGCCCGGTCATCACCGGCAACGCCGGCGGCAGCTGACCAACAGGTACCTTAATTGCGCAGCAGGTCGCGGCTGACGATCAGCCGCATAATCTCGTTGGTGCCCTCGAGGATCTGGTGCACGCGCACGTCGCGCAGCACCCGCTCGATCGGGTGATCGCGCAGATAGCCGTAGCCGCCGAAGAGCTGCAGGCAGCCGTTCACCGCCTCGAACCCGCTGTCGGTGGCAAAACGCTTGGCCATGGCGGCAAGCCGCGTGGCATGCGGCTCGGCGTTGCCGACCGCGACGGCCGCCCGCCACACCATCAGCCGTGCCGCCTCCAATTCGGTCGCGTAATCGGCGATGCGGAACCCGAGCGCCTGGAAATCGGCCAGCCGGGTGCCGAACTGCTTGCGTTCGCGCATGTGCTCGATCGTGCGGTCGAGGCAGAACTGCGCGCCGCCGATCGAGCAGGCCGCGATGTTGAGCCGCCCGCCGTCGAGCCCGGCCATGGCGATGCGGAACCCCTGCCCTTCCTCGCCGATGCGGTTGGCGACCGGCACCCGGCAATCGTCGAACAGCACCATGGCGGTGGGCTGCGATTTCCACCCGAGCTTCTTCTCCTGCGCGCCGAACGACAGGCCGGGAGTGCCCTTCTCGACCACGATGCAGGAAATGCCGCGCGGCCCCTCGCCGCCAGTGCGCGCCATCACGACGTAGATATCCGCGACGCCGCCGCCGGAGATGAACGCCTTGGCGCCGTTGAGCACGTAGTGGTCGCCGTCGCGCTCGGCGCGGGTCGCAAGGCTGGCCGCGTCCGAGCCGGCCCCCGGCTCGGTCAGGCAATAGCTCGCGAAGTGCTCCATCGCGACAAGCTTGGGCAGGAATCGCCGGCGCTGCGCGGCCCCGCCGAACGCGTCGATCATCCACGCGGCCATGTTGTGGATCGAGATATAGGCGGCGGTCGAGGTGCAGCCCTGCGCCAATTCCTCGAAGATGATGGTGGCGTCGAGCCGCGACAACGCCGCGCCGCCGACGTCGTCTGCGATGGTGATGCCGCCGAAGCCGAGCGCCGCCGCCTTGCGCAACGCCTCGACCGGGAAGACTTCGCCCTCGTCCCAGGCGCGGGCGAACGGCATCATCTCCTCGCGTGCAAAAGTGCGCGCCACCGCCGCGAACGCGCGCTGCTCTTCGGAAAGCTCGAAGTCCATTCCCGGCAAGCTCCTGGCCAAGCCATCGATAAAAGCGCGACTTGCCGGCGTCAACGTGGCGCCGGCTGCCCGCCAAATGTTCTTGTCACCGTTTTGGCGACATGATAAGACAACGCACATGCAGGTTATCGCTCGCCGGACGCTGAAAGAGTCTTGGCAGCGTCACCCGCAGGCCGAACGGCCGATCCGTCTTTGGTTCGGCGCAACGCAAAAGGCGAATTGGCATGGCCCAGCCGATGTAAAGCGACAGTTCGGCACGACCGTCGATTTCGTTGCAGACAATCGCATCATCTTTGATCTCGGCGGGAACAAGTATCGGCTGATCGCCCACGTATCGTACACTTTCGGCCGCGTGCTGGTGAAGTTCGTCGGAACTCATGCCGAGTACGACCGTATCGATCCGGAGACTGTCTCATGGCGAAGAAAGCGATCCGCCCGCTCCGCACGGATGTCGATTATGAGGCGGCGCTCGACGATATCGAAGATTACTTCGAGAAAGAGCCCAAGCCGGGCACGCCGGAGGCGGACCGCTTCGACCTCTTGGCGCTCGTCCTCGACGACTACGAAAGCAAGAAATGGCCGATCGAACCGCCCGATCCGATCGACGCCATTCGTTATCGCATGGAACTCGGTGGATACACCCAAGCCGATCTCGGCCGCCTGATCGGCTCGCGCCAACGCGCGTCGGACATCCTCTCGCGCAAACGCCGACTTACTATGCGGATGGCGTGGAAGCTTCACCGCGACTGGGGCATCCCGGCCGAGGCGCTGATCCGACCGCAATCCGCCACCCGCAGGCGGGGACGCAGCCCGGCCGCGTGACCTCGGTCGGGCCCGGCCCAGCGGCCACGGTGGCCAGCCTTCTCTAGAAGCGTTAAAAGGAGCGCGCCGCGCCGGAGGTAGCACCATGGCCATCAAGTTCGGCCGCCCGATCGAACCAAGAGCCCGCCTCGCCCCAGTCGAGGCGAAGCTCCCCGCCAAGGATGCCCCGCTCGATCTGGCGAGCCGTCCGCGCCGCAACCGGCGCACCGACTGGGCGCGCCGCCTGGTGCGCGAGCACGTGCTCACCGCCGACGACCTGATCTGGCCGCTGTTCCTCACCGACGGGTCCGGCACGGCGCCGGTCGACTCCATGCCGGGCGTCGAGCGGCTCTCCCTCGAGGCGGCGGTGCGCGCCGCCGAGCGCGCCGCGGCGCTGTCGATCCCCGCGATCGCGCTGTTTCCCTACACCGATCCGCCGTTGCGCGACGCCGACGGCAGCGAGGCGCTCAACCCGGAGAACCTCGTGTGCCGCGCCATCCGCGCGATCAAGCAGCGCGTGCCCGAGGTCGGCATCCTGTGCGATGTGGCGCTCGACCCCTATACCAGCCACGGCCATGACGGCCTGCTGCGCGACGGCGTCATCCTCAACGACGAGACCGTGGCGGTGCTGGTCGCGCAGGCGCTGGTGCAGGCCGAGGCCGGCTGCGACATCATCGCGCCGTCGGACATGATGGACGGCCGGGTCGGCGCGATCCGGATCGCGCTCGACGCCGGGGGATTCACCGACGTCCAGATCATGGCCTACACGGCGAAATACGCCTCGGCCTTCTATGGCCCGTTCCGCGACGCGGTCGGCTCGGCGGCGACGCTGACCGGCGACAAGCGCACCTACCAGATGGACCCGGGCAATTCCGACGAGGCGCTGCGCGAGGCCGAGCTCGACATCGCCGAGGGCGCCGACATGATCATGGTCAAGCCCGGCCTGCCCTATCTCGACATCCTGCGCCGCATCAAGGACGCGTTCGGCATGCCGACCTTCGCCTACCAGGTGTCGGGCGAATATTCGATGATCATGGCGGCGGCGCAGAACGGCTGGCTCGACGGCGACAAGGCGATGATGGAAAGCCTGACCGCGTTCAAGCGCGCCGGCGCCGACGGCGTGCTCACCTACTTCGCGCCGCGCGTGGCGGAGAAGCTGAAGAAGAACTCCTGACGACCTGAGCGGCCCGATCCCGCCTGCGGCGAAGATGACCACCGCGCCCGAGCAACAGTCCAGCCTGTGGCGACAGCTCGGCGGGTTCTCGCTGGGCCTGCTTGCGCTGTTGTTGGCGGTCGCCGTCCTGCTCGGCTTCAGGTCGCTGCTCTATCAAGCGTTCAGCATCCCCAGCGGGGCGATGAAGCCCACGTTGCTGATCGGCGACTACATCGCCGTTGCGAAATATCCCTACGGCTTCAGCCGCTATTCGCTGCCCGGCGCGCCGCCGCTGTTTGCCGGGCGCATCTTCGCGGGGCAGCCGCGCTACGGCGACGTGGTGGTGTTCCGGTTGCCGCGCGACCCGTCGACCGAATACGTCAAGCGGGTGGTCGGGCTGCCGGGCGACCGCGTCCAGATGATCCACGGCTTGCTGCACATCAACGGGACGCCGGTCCCGCGCGAGCGGCTCGAGGACGCCGTCGAGACCGACACGAGCGGGCGCGCCACCCGCGGCAAGCAATGGCGCGAAACGCTGCCCAACGGGGTCGCGCACGTGACGCTCGACCTGATGGACGAAGGCTTCTACGACAATACCCCGGTCTACGTGGTGCCGCCCGGGCACTACTTCATGCTGGGGGACAACCGGGACAATTCGCTCGACAGCCGCGCCCTGACGCAAGTCGGCTACGTGCCGTTCGAGAATCTTGTCGGCCGCGTCGACCGGATCATTTTCTCGACCGACCGATTCGAACGCATCTGCATGCGGGTGCAGTAGTCGACAGGCGTGGCGGACGCTTTCAATCCATCGCCGCGCCCGGATCGATGCGCTGCGGCGCGTAGCCGTCGGCCTGGAGGGCGGCGAAGATCGCGTCGGCGTGGGCGCGGTCGCGGGTCTCCACCGTCACGTCGAGGCGCGCGCCCTTGGCCGGCACGTCGAGAAACAGCCGCTTGTGGTCGACGGCCAGGATATTGGCGCCGAGCGCACCGAGGCGCGTGGCGATGACGCCGAGCACGCCGGGCCGGTCCGGAATGGTGAGGCGGTACGAGACGATGCGGTCCTCGCGCTCGAGCCCGCGCACCATGATGGAGGCGAGGATGCGCGGATCGATGTTGCCGCCGCACAGCACGAGGCCGACCGTCTTGGCGCGAAACCGCTCCGGCGCGGCCAGCAAGGCCGCGAGCCCGGCGGCGCCGGCGCCCTCCGCCATGGTCTTCTGCAGGGTCATGTAGGCGTTGACCGCGCGCTCGAGCTGCGCCTCGTCGACCAGCACGATGTCGGACACGAGCGCGCGCACGATCGGCGCCGTCAAGCGGCCGACGTTCTCGACCGCGATGCCTTCCGCCAAGGTCGGACCGCCGACCGCACGGCCGCCGCCGTTCACCGCGTTCCACATGGACGGATAGGCGGCGCATTCGACCCCGACAATATCGATGGCGGGCTTCACGCCCTTGGCGGCGACCGCCATGCCGGCGATCAGGCCGCCGCCGCCGACCGGCACCACCAGGACCTCGAGCCCCGGGGCGTCCTCCAGCATTTCGAGCGCGACCGTGCCCTGGCCGGCGATGACGTATGGGTCGTCATAGGGGTGCACCCAGACGAGCTCGCGCTCGCGCGCCAGGGCCTCGGCGCGAACCTGCGCCTCGGCGATGGTCTCGCCGTCGAGCACCACTTCAGCGCCATGCGTCTTCGTCGCCGCGATCTTCACGAACGGGGTTTGCTCCGGCATCACGATCGTCGCCGGCACTGAAAGCCTTGCGGCGTGATAGGCGACCGCCTGGGCGTGGTTGCCGGCCGACATGGCGATGACGCCGCGCGCCCGTTCCTCCGCCGACAGCGACGTGAGCTTGGCGAGGGCGCCGCGCTCCTTGAACGAATTGGTGACCTGGAGGTTCTCGTATTTGACGTAGACGTTGGCGCCGGTGAGTTCGGAGAGCCGCGGCGCCGGCAGCATCGGCGTGCGCAGCACCTGGCCGGCAATGGCGCGCCGCGCCGCCTCGATTGCCGCCAGCGTGATGCTCAAACGATCTCCGTCACACTTCGCGCGGCTGCGGCCCGGAGAATCCGAGGAGCCCGCCCGGCCGCAGCACGAATACGACGATCAGCAGCGAGAACACGACCACGTCGCGATACCCGATGTCGAAATAGGCCGACCACACGGCCTCGATCAAGGCCACCAGCACGCCGCCCAGGAACGCGCCGGGCACCGAGCCGATGCCGCCGAGGACGGCGGCGACCAGCGCCTTGAGCCCGAGCATGGTGCCCATGGCAAAGCCGACGTTGCCGTAATAGACCGCGATCACCCAGCCGGCGAGGCCGGCGAGCGCGCCGGCGAGCACGAAGGTCGAGGCCAACAGCCGGCGCGGGGCAACGCCGAACAGCGCCGCCGCCCCGGGATCGTCGGCGAAGGCGCGCCACTCGCGCCCGAAGCGCGAGCGCGCGAGGAGCCGCAGCACCGCGCCGGCGGCGCCGAGCGCGGCGGCCGCGATGATGATTTGCATGGGCGTTACCGTGACCACGAAGGCGCCGGCGCGCGCGAGCGGCAGCGCCGCGCTGAAGAGCGACGGGAACCAATGCTCGTGCGCCCCGCCGGAGAGCCGCAGGACCTCCTGGATGGTGATCGACAACGCGGCGGTCGCCACCAGAATGGGCTGACCGAGGCGATGGCGCGCGTGCAGGGGTGCCACCACGGCGACCCCGGCGAGCCAGCTCCATAGCGCGGCCAGCGCCGCCGCAAGCCCCAGCGCGACGACGATGGCGCCGACCGGGTCGGCAAGGCCGAACGCGGCCGTCACGGCAACGGCGGCAAGCGCCCCGAAGGCGCCGACCACCGCGATGTCGCCGAATGCCAGATTGATGCGGCCGACCAGCCCGTAGATCAGCGAATAGGCGGTGGCGAGCAGGGCGTAAGAGGCGGCGAGCGCCACGGCGTTGAGGAACTGCTGGACCGCGTAGGCGGCCGCCAGCGGGATTTCAGGGACGGACGGCGGCGCCTCGTTGATTTCGCGCCCGGCCGCCACCGCATCGGCGAGCCAGAACCGGTTGAGGTAGGTCAGCCGGGCTTCGCCGAGCGGACCTGCGTCGGTCACAACCGCAACGAGGTCGAGCCGACGGCCGGTGAACACGCTGCCGCCAAAGCCGCAGGTCGCGTAGCGCCGGCGCGGTCCCTCCCCCGGTTCACGCGCCTCGTAGTCGATCCGCACGCCCTGGCGGCCGAGAGCGGCCGCCGCGTAGCCGATCTCGCGCAGCGCGGTACCCTCGGGATTGAGCGCCGGCAGCACCAGCCGGCACACCCGCAGCTGCTCGCTGTCGACCGATCCCAGGCAGGCGGCGAGTGGGAGGAGCGAAAGCATGACGGCAAGGCGGGCCAGCCGGCGCATGGGGTAACGATAACAGAGGACCGGAACCCTTGCGTCCGGGCCCGCAGGGGCCCATTTTCGCGCGGGATTGGCCCATCAGGTCTTAACCGCATGCCAGACAGCGAGCCGAAACGGATCGGCGTGACGATCGAGCTCAAGCCGCACGCCTACGACCCGGCAAGCATGCCCGAGCTGTTCGAGGGCGTGCTTGCCCGGCGCGTCGTCGCCTTCTGCGTCGACCTGGTGCTGATCGCAACCCCGGCGCTGTTTGTCGCCCTCTTCATCCTGGTGTTCGGGATTTTCACGCTCGGCCTCGGCTGGTTCTTCTTCATCCTCTATTGGCCCGCCGTGGTGATCTGGGCACTGGTCTACTATGCGATCGGCTTCGGCAGCCCGGCGTCCGCCACCATCGGCATGCGGGTGATGGACCTCGAAATGCGCACCTGGTACGGGGCGCCGGCCTACGCGCTCCTCGGCGCCGTGCATGCGATCCTGTTCTGGATCACGGGCTCGGCGCTCACCCCGCTCGTCCTGCTGCTCGCTTTCTTCAACGCGCGCCGGCGCCTGCTGCACGACATGCTGGCCGGCACCATCGTGATCAACAACGAGGTGCGGGCGGACGCCCTGCGCGGCCGGCGCGTTCGCTGACCGGTCCGAGCGCCATATCCGCCGCGACGACACCCGTTTGACGTGCGCATGCTCTCGGGCGATGCTTGACCCGATCCGGGCAGAGTCCCGGCAGCCGCCCTTGGTCCCGTGACCCAGCATTCGCGCGATACGCCGCAATTCTACCTGACCGCGCCCTCCCCGTGCCCTTACCTGGCAGGCCGGGAGGAGCGCAAGGTGTTCACGCACCTGGTCGGCGAGCGGGCGCCCGAGCTCAACGACCTGCTCACCCACGGCGGCTTCCGCCGCAGCCAGTCGATCGCCTACCGGCCGGCCTGCGAGACCTGCCGCGCCTGCGTGTCGGTGCGGGTGGTGGTCGAGGACTTCCAGCCCACGCGCAGCATGCGCCGCGTGCTCGACCGCAACAGCGACCTGGTCGCCGAAATGCGCGTGCCGGTGCCGACCTCCGAGCAATACTCCGTATTCCGCGGCTATCTCGATTCGCGCCATCGCGACGGCGGCATGGCGGACATGACCGTGCTCGACTACGCCATGATGGTCGAGGACAGCCACGTGGAGACGCGGATCGTCGAGTTCCGCCGGCGCGGCCCGGACAGCCGGCTGACCGGGCGGGGCAACGGGCCCCTGTTCGGCGTCGCCCTCACCGACGTGCTCAGCGACGGCCTGTCGATGGTCTATTCGTTCTTCGACCCCGACGCCGGCGCCCGCTCGCTCGGCACCTTCATCATCCTCGACCACATCGCGCGCGCGCGCCGCCTCGGCCTGCCCTACGTCTATCTCGGCTACTGGGTCAAAGGCTCCAAGAAGATGGACTACAAGGGCCGCTTCCTGCCGCAGGAGCGGCTGAGCGGGGACGGCTGGAGCCGAGTGGAGGCGTGACGGCGCCCGCTTACAAGAATCCCTCCGGCGGCATGCCGAGCAGCACCTGCCCGACCTCCTCGAAGTGCGCGTTGCGCGCCTGGATTTGCTGCGACAGGGTGTGGATGTCGCGGAAGCGGCGCTCGAACGGGCTGCCCGGGAAGATCGCGTCGACGCCGGCGGCCTTGTAGGTGAAGTCGGCGACTTCAATGGCGCCGTGAATGGCGTTGGTGCACGCGAGCCGCACCCGCGCCCGGTCGTCGACGTCGATCGGATCGACCTCGTCCGCCCGCGCATAGATCGTCTCGAGGGTCTCGACCAGATAGGCGCGCGCCGCGCCGAGCCGCGCCTCCGCCCGCGCGACGTCGGCCTGCACGACCGCATTGTCGGCCAAACGGGCAAGACCGCGCGGCGTCTTGGTGGCGGCGAGCGCGATGAAAGCATCGAGCATCGCCCGCGCGATGCCGAGCGCGACGCCCGCCACGCCCACCGCGTAGAGGCCCGGCATGGTGAAGGCGTAGAGCGGTCCCGCCTCGCGGCGCGAGGCCGGATCCGCGCGCGCGGCGGTGAACGCCTCCGGCACGAACGCGTCGTCGACGCGATACGAATCTGAGCCGGTGCCGCGCAGCCCGATCGTGTTCCAGGTGTCGATCAAGGTCGCGTCGCGGGCGGGAAACAGCAGGGTGCGGATGGCCGGCCGGCCGCGTGCGTCGCGGCGCACCGAGCCGTCCGCCTCGACCACTTGGCAGTGCGCCCCCATCCAGCGCGCGTGCCGGCAGCCGCTGGCGAAATCCCAGGTGCCGCTCACCCGATAGCCGCCCGCGACCGCGGTCGCCCGCGACGCGTTGGGCGGCCCCCAGGCCACCGTGCTGGCCGGATCGCCGAAGATGGTGCGGGCGGCGGCGAGGTCGAGATAGGCCGCGATCAGCGCGCAGCTGTTGCCAACGAACACGATCCATCCGGTCGAGCCGTCGTGGCGGGCGACCTCCTCGACCGCCAAAAGGTAACTCGCCGGCGCGATCTGGTCGCCGCCCGTGGCGCGCGGCAACAGCATGCGCAGAAGCCGCGATTCATGCAGCCGCGCCAGCAGCGGCGCGGGAACGCGCCGGGTCGTTTCGATCGCATCGGACGCCGCGGCGATCGCCGCCTTGAGATCGCGCGCCCGCGCGATCGGGCTCGAACGGTCCTGGTCGTCCATGCCTCACCCTGGTGTCCCTGACACGGCATTGCGGCCGAGGCGCCTGCCGCTGTCAACGGCCGGCGCCGGCAAATCGCGGCATCACCCAGGCTCGACGCCATCGCCCGGGTGGGCAAGAATAGGCCGCGATCGGCCCATCACGGCACAGCACGGGGGGAGACATGCCGCTGCCGAGCGATATCGACGCGACCAGCCCCAAATATCTGCGCGACAAGTACGCCCTCGTCGGCGTCGGCGAGACCACTTACACGCGCGGCTCCGGCAAGACGACGCGCGCGCTCGCCACCTGGGCGGTGCGCAACGCCATCGAGGATGCCGGGCTCAAGCCCGCCGATATCGACGGCATGCTGTCCTATCAGTCCGGCGATTCGACCTTCGCGCCCTTCGTTGCCGGGGATCTCGGCATCCGCCTCAACTTCTACATGGACGTATTCGGCGGCGGCTCCTCCACCGAGGCGCTGGTGGGCATGGCGATGGGGCTGATCGAAGCCGGCATGTGCAAGACCGTCGCCATCTTCCGCGCCATGAACGGCTATTCGCAGGTGCGCATCGGCGGCACCGGCGTGCGCTCGGCGGCGCCGGTGTCGGGCGACCTGCTGCACAGCCGCGCCTACGGATGGCAGAGCGCCGGCCAGATGTTCAGCCCGACGTTCATGCGCCACATGCACGACTACGGCACGCGGCCGGAGCAGGTCGCCGCCGTCAAGGCGATCCACAGCGAGCACGCCTCGAACAATCCCAAGGCCCTCTACAAGCAGCGCTTCACGGTCGCCGACGTGCTGGCGAGCCGGATCATCTGCAAGCCGCTGCACCTGCTCGACTGCTGCGTCGAGACCGACAATGCCAACGCCATCATCGTCACCAGCGCCGAGCGCGCGCGCAACTGCCGCCATCCCCTGGTGCTGATCCGCGGCGTCGTCGGCCGCTGCAACAAGCCGCGCATGGACATGCACTATCAGCACGGCCCGATCTCGACCGTCGCCGGCCGCTACGCGCGCGAGATCCTGTGGCCCAATTCCGGCGTCGGGCCGCAGGACGTCGACGTGACCGGCTCCTACGACGCCTTCACCTTCACCACCATGCTGCAGCTCGAGGACTACGGCTTCTGCAAGAAGGGCGAAGGCGGCGACTATGTCAGCGACGGCAGCATCCGGCTCGGCGGCCGGCGGCCCAACAACACCAGCGGCGGCCACCTGTGCGAGGGCTACACCCACGGCATCAACATGGTGATCGAGAACGTGCGGCAGCTGCGCCACGACGCCGACGACAGCTGCCCGGTCGGTGCCGACGGCAAGCGGCGCCACACCTACGACTACCGCGCGGGCGGCTGCCGCCAGGCGCGGAACGTGGAAGTCACCGCCAATCTCGGCTGGGCGATGCCCGGGACGGGATCGGCGATGGTGATGCGGCGCGGCTAAACGGGCGGGCAAGTGTCATGACGATCAGGGCGAACTACCTCGGCATGCCGCTCGACATCAGCGAGCTCGACACGGAGAACCTGGAATATTTCCGCCATTGCGCAGCGCACGCGTTCCATCTGCAGGCCTGCACGGCCTGCAACCTGCTGCGCTATCCGCCGACCACCGCCTGTCCGTGGTGCGCCCAGCCGGGCGCGCGCTGGGTCCCGGTCGAGGGCCGCGGCAGCGTGCACTCCTACACGGAGGTGCATCACGCCATCCAGCCGGCGTTCCGCGAGCACACGCCCTATCTCATATTGCTGGTCGACCTCGACAGGCAAAAAGGCGCGCCGAGCGCCGACGAGGCGTTACGCGTGGTCGGCAATCTCACGACCGCCGACGGCGTGCTGGCGCCGACCGACATGGTGCGCAAGGTCGGCATCGGCACGCGCGTGCGCATGGTGTTTACCGACGTGGCGCCCGGCCTGGCGCTGCCGCAGTGGACGATCGACGAAACCGCCACGCCGGCCGCGCCCTGGCGCTATCCGCAGGAGTAGCAGCACTTCAAGAAAGGCCCGCAACGCACCCGGCACGCCGGCAAAAGCGCCGCCGCAATCGCGCAAGTGGGGTCGGAAACGAAAGCTTTTATCGAACCGATCCCCACGGGTCGAACTTCTTGTCGGGCAACCGGTCGAGAGAGGACTTGTAATCCTTCTCGTTCGCTCTCTTTTTCGGCGCTTCCTGCGGCCCCGATTCAGTCGCCCTTTTGCCGCGGTCTACGATGCCCTGCGTAGCCTGGGCGGAGGCGGCTGCCGTCATCGACACGATCATCAAGGCGGCGAGGAAGGCGCGCATCGGCTTACTCCGTCGAACCCGTCGAGCCGAGGCTCCGGGGCGGGACATTTCCCGTTATTACGCCCGCGCAATCCGATTTTCCAGGGCCTGCCGGATCACTCCTGCCCGACGAACGGGATTGCCACTCCGGCGGCCTGCAGCAGCAGGAGGACGTTGAGCGCCAGAATGACGACCGCGGCCGCGACCGCGGCGGCGTTGGTGAGGCGGCCGTTGACGAATTCGCCCATGACGTCGCGCCGCGCAGTGAGGATGAGGAGCGCGATCATCGGCACCGGCAGCACCAGGCTGAGCACCACCTGGCTCAGGACCAGCGCCTGGGTCGCGTTGACCCCGAGCGCGACCACCACGAAGGCTGGGATCATGGTCACCAGCCGGCGAAGCCACAGCGGAATGCGGAAGCGGACGAAGTCCTGCATGATCACCTGGCCGGCCATGGTGCCGACCGCCGAGCTCGACAGGCCGGACGCCAGCAGCGACACCAGGAACACGCCGGCCGCCCCGGCGCCCAGCAGCGGGATCAGGGTGCGGTAGGCGGTCTCGATGTCGGCCACGTCGTTGTGGACGCCGTCGTGGAACACCACCGCCGCCATGGCCACCATCGCCATGTTGATGAGCCCGGCGATGCCGAGCGCGCATAGCACCTCGACGTTGGAGAACCGCAGCACGCGCCGGCGCTCGGCGTTGGTGACGGTTGGAACCCGGTTCTGCATCAGGCTCGAATGCAGATAGATCGCATGCGGCATGACGGTCGCGCCGATGATTCCGACCGCGACAGTGATGCTGTGCGCGCCCTGCAGCTGCGGCACGAACGTGTGGTAGGCGAAGGCGCGCCAGTCGGGCGGCGCGATCACCAGCTCGATCAGATAGCTGATCCCGACGATCCCGACGAAAACGCTGATCAGGACCTCCATCGGGCGGAAGCCACAGCCCTGCAGCATGAGCATGGCGTAGGTGGCGATGCCGACCACGACCAGGCTCGCCAGCAGCGGAAGCCCGAACAGGAGGCTGAGCCCGATGGCGGCACCGAGGAACTCGGCGAGGTCGGTCGCCATGGCGGCGATCTCGCTCACCACCCACATGGCGTAGACGACCGGCGCGGGAAAACGGCGACGGCATTGGCCGGCGAGACTCTGCCCGGTCACGACGCCGAGCTTGGCCGAGAGCGCCTGGAACAGCATGGCGGCCACGTTCGCCACCAGCACGACCCACAGCAGCAGGTAGCCGAAGCGCGCGCCCGCCTCGATATTGGTCGCGAAATTGCCCGGGTCCATGTAGGCGACCGAGGCGATCACCGCGGGCCCGAGGAACGGCAGGAACGCCCGCAGGCCACGCCGCTCGCCCGCCAGCGCGGCGCGTCCGGCCGACAAGGTCCGGTCGGTCGTCAGGTGCCGGCGAGCGGCGGTGTGGTCGTCCATGCGTGGCCCAGATTTGCCCGGTCGTTCACCGGTGACGACGGCCACTATGGCTTATTGCGAATAATTTGCAATTGCAAATGTGCGGCGCGATATGACCCGAACTGCGGCACCCTCGGGGATCTGGGCGGCCCCCGCCGGCAACGCGCGGGTGCCGATCGTCACGCTGACCGCCAATGCGCCTTCGGCGGCACGGCCGGCATGCTCGGCTTCGTCGAGCTGATGGAAGGCTGTCAGGCCTTGGAGGTGCTGGTGCGCCCGCACGAACCACCGGCGGCGACTCTCGACCGTCGGCGCACGGCGCGTGATCGCGCGTTGGCGCAGCTCGCAAAGCTCAGGGCGGTGAACTTCGACTCGTCCCGGGCGATGCCGTGAACAGCCATTGCGGTGTCAACCCTCCCTTTCAGGGCAGGGGAATCGCGCATCAAACATTCGCCAGCCAACCCTGCCCCGCCGCGTAGCGCACAATGTCGCGGCGCGTCCTCAGCCCGAGCTTGCCGGCACCGCGCGCCTTGTAGGTCTCCACCGACTTGGCGCTCAACGCGAGCTGGTGGGCGATCTCCTTGTTGGTGAGCCCTGCCGCCACCAGCCTGAGCACTTCCGCCTCGCGCTCCGTCAACGACGGAGCGCTGGCGGAAGAACGCCGCGCAGTCGCGCGCGACATATCGAACACGCGCCTGGCAATGGCCGGATCGACATAGAGGCCGCCGTCCAATACGCCACGAATAGCATGGATGAGACACGCGGCCGCTGATTTCTTCAGGACATAGCCGCGAACCCCGGCGTCCAAGGCCTGATTGAAATGGCTCCGGCCTTCGTGCGACGTGAGGACGATCACGCCGGTCGAAGGACACTCTTGCGCCAGACGCCGCGCCAGCGCGATGCCGTTCATCTGCGGCAGGGAGATGTCGATGATGGCGACAGCAGGCCTGGTGGCGAGAATGACATCGAGCGCCTGAGGCCCCGACGTCGCCTCTCCGACCAGCTCCAGGTCGTCAGTTTCCCCAATGAGCGTCCGCAGGCCGGCACGAACGATGGGGTGGTCATCGGCAAGCACGATCCGTGTCTTCATGCGGCATCTTCCCCCGATCAATGCCCGCTGATAGTGGCAAAGTTATTTCACTGCAATCGGCAGCGAACCACTACCTGCACAATAGGTCATTCGCAAGCATCCATTGAATGATTGACGCCGGATGCTACGCGTCAAGATAGAACGGAAACGAGCTTCGCGTTGCCAACACGCGATGAGTCGGCATTGACGACATATCCGGCAGGCCGGCGTCAGCAAAAAACAGATTCCGCGGGAAGTTATCGCCACCTGCTAATTAGCTTGCGAACGCGCTAACATTACAAATAGTCAACCCTGCTTAGCGTCTGCGACGGTGCATTCTCGCGCTTTTGCGCATGCGTCGTCCAAACACGAGAGTTCGGACAAACTAGCAAGGTGCTTCCATCGAGGACGCCCCAGCCAGCAGCGTGGGCCGGCAACATCGACAGAATCACAGACGCCAAGCAGCTAAGCGCATGCGCGACAAGCGGGATAGACGCACCAAGCTACGAAATCAGCGGTGTCGGGAAAATCCTTACAGCGAATTCAATTTTGGTTGGCGGCGCCAACTCAATTGGGCTGCGGCGCCAACTAAGCTGGATACGCGCCTGGTTGCGAAATCACAGGATGTCGGGAAAATCCTGACAACGCTGAATGTAATCGAGCCACCACGCCAACGAAGCATTAACCATGTCCTCCGTAAGTAAATATTCCTATGCAGAAGCGGCCGCACCCTACGCGTGTGGCGACAAATTGTTTGCGTTACGGGTGCGATCTCCGGTCATCGTTGAACGAGGGACCAAGTGCGAAAAGAAATCCTGCCGACCATTACGGCGTGTCTCGTCCTTATGAGCGGCACCGCGTTTGGCACGACGACGACGACGACGTTCACCGTCCAGATGACGATCACCGCTTCGTGCGTCATCAACAGCGCCAGCACGCTGAACTTCGGCAGCCAGGGCGTCCTCGCCGCCGCCGTCAACGCGACTTCGACGATCCAGGTCCAGTGCACGAATACGACGCCATACAACATCGGCCTCAACGCCGGTACTGCGACAGGCGCGACCGTCACCACGCGAAAGATGACCAACGCGAGCAATACGATCAGCTATGCGCTGTACAGCAACGCCGGAATGACGATCAACTGGGGCAACACGGTCGGCACCGACACGGTCTCCGCGACCGGCAACGGAGCGGCTCAGAGCTATACGGTCTTCGGCCAAGTGCCGGCGCAAACCACTCCCGCCCCGGCGGCTTACACCGACACGATCACCGTCACAGTCACGTATTGAGCACAACGAAATCCACGGCGATACGGCTACCTGATTGGTCGCAACCAGAGGCATGACGACAAATTGTTCGCGCTGCGGGCGTGACCTTCCGTCATCGTTGAAAGAGGGGGCCAGATGCGAAGACAACTCCTGCCGACCCTTGCGGCATGTCTTGGACTCATGAGCGGCACCGCTTTTGGCACCACGACAACGACGACATTCCCCGTCCAGATGACGATCACCGCCTCGTGCGTCGTCAACAGCGCCAGCACGCTGAACTTCGGCAGTCAGGGCGTTCTCGCCAACGCCGTCAACGCGACTTCGACGATCCAGGTCCAGTGCACCAACACGACACCTTACGATATCGGCCTCGACGCAGGTATTGCGACGGGCGCGACAGTCACCACGCGAAAGATGACCAATGCAGGCAATACGATCAGCTATTCGCTGTACAGCAATGCCGGGATGACGACAAATTGGGGCAACACGGTCGGCACCGACACGGTCTCCGCGACCGGCAACGGAGCGGCTCAGAGCTACACGGTCTTCGGCCAGGTGCCGGCGCAAAGCACTCCCGCCCCAGCGGCTTACACCGACACGATCACCGTCACCGTCACGTACTGAGCACCCGAATTCACGGAGGACTGGCTATGCGTATCTTTACCTCTACAATTATGACCCTTGCGACCGCGTTTCTCTTATCGCTCTCCACGTCGCCGCATGCCGCATCTCTTCAGGTGTCCCCCGTCAGCGTCGAGGTGCCGGCTCCCGGCGCCGCGGCGACCATCACGCTTCGCAACGACGGTCCAAATCCCCTCAATGCGCAGATTCGCGTCTTCCGCTGGAGTCAAGCGAACGGCGAGGAAAAACTTGAGCCGACCAACGACGTTGTCGCGAGCCCGCCCATCACCAGCCTCGCCCCGAAAGCCGACTATACGGTGCGTCTTGTGCGCGTGCTGAAGCAGCCGGTCTCGGTTGGGGAATCCTATCGTCTGTTTGTTGACGAGCTTCCGGATCCCAAAACTCGGCAAAACCGAGTGGTCACGCTTGTCATGCGTTATTCCATCCCGGTTTTCTTCTATCCCAGCAATGCCGCCGACGCCAAGCTCGCGTGGTCGGTAGAGCAGCTCGGCGGTCGGGTCTACGTGTCGGCCACCAATGGCGGCGATCGGCACGTGCGCATCTCCGCCTTGACGTTGCGTGACGGCAACGGCACGACGACATCATTCGGCAACGGTCTTACCGGATATGCCCTGGGGCGTTCAACGATGCGATGGGAAGCGCCGGGGAAGGCCCGCCGATTGAGCGCCGGCAACTCGGTCGTAATCTCGGCTCAAGGCGATTCCGGTCCAATCAATGCCTCGCCGTCCGTGCAGCCTCCGCGCTGAACTCTCTTTCTTCATGTTTGCGCTGTCTCTGTTGGCTGTGCTGCCATGTCCTTCCAGAGCGGCGGTCGAGTCGCGTCAGCTTCAGCTCGAAGTCTATATCAACGATACGACAACCGGCCTCACCGGCTCATTCACGCAACTCGCCGACCTGCGCATGGCCGCGCGTCGTGCCGAGCTGGCTGACGCCGGCATCAAAGTACCCGGCGCGGGCAATGGCGACGAGCTGATCGTAATCGACAATCTTCCGGATGTTGCATACCGCTATGACGAGCGAACCCAGAGGATATACTTCAATCTTGGCGACAATCGGCGTGTCACACGAACCTACGATCTTCGCGGCAGTGTCAACGACATTGTCCCTGCTCGTCGCGATTATGGCACTGTGCTGAACTACACGCTGTTCGCCTCGTCGATGAAAGCAATCAACAGCACCACTTTCGCCTTCTCGGGCGCGAATGCATCGCTCGACGGACGAGTGTTCGGCCCATATGGCACGCTGAGCCAGTCGGCAATCCTCGGCTCGACCGCCACGCAGGGTCCCGGCGCGCTTCGACTTGACACAGCCTGGAGCTATTCCGATCCGCAAACTCTGCTGACGTATCGAGCCGGCGACATGATCTCCGGCGGGCTCGCCTGGACGCGTCCGATCCGTCTTGGCGGGCTGCAGATACAGCGCAATTTCGCGCTGCGCCCGGATTTGGTGACGCTTCCCTTGGCGACCGTCTCCGGTAGCGCTGCGGTGCCGTCGACGCTCGACGTGTTTGTCAACAGCGTGAAGACTTATTCGCAAGAAGTGCCTTCGGGTCCATACCAAATTACCAATATTCCAACCTTGTCTGGCGCCAGCACGGCACAGGTCGTCGTCCGCGACGCCGCCGGCCATCAGACTCAAACGAGCCTGTCCTTCTACACCTCGCCCAAGCTCTTGAAGGAAGGGCTCGTGGACTTCTCGGTCGAAGCTGGCCTGCCCCGGCTTCGCTATGGAACGGAATCGAGCTCGTATGTCGAGAGCCCCGTCGGCTCGGCAAGCCTGCGGGGGGGTCTGCAGGATTGGCTCACTGTCGAATCTCATGCCGAGTGGGGCGCTGATCTTTTCAACGGCGGCATTGGCACCGTCACCCGCTTGGGCTCGGCAGGCGTGCTGTCACTCGCCGCAAGCGGGAGCCGGCTCGCGGACACGTTTGGATATCAAAGCTATGTCGCCTTTGACACGCAGGTCATGGCGATCAACATTCACGCGAGTTCATTGCAAACATTCGGGACCTACAACGACCTCGCATCGGCGACGGCACGCTATGTTCCCGTCCCAATAGCTTATCCCGGGCTTTCTTCCATCGGCACTTACTCGCCGAGCTTTTTGACGAGCATACGGCCGCCAAAATCACTCGATACCATCTCCATCGGCTTTCCCCTTCCTTTCGATAAATCCGGCCTCAACTTCGCCTATCTGCATCAGGTTCTCAACGACGGGACCCGGTCCGACATCATCAACGTCTCCTACACACGTTCGCTCTTCGGCAATGCGTCGCTTTACCTGACGGCCTTCTCGGATATGTCCGACAGAAAAAGTTCGGGGGTCTTCGTCGGCTTGTCGATGCCGCTCGGCGGCTCGCCATCGGTTGGCGCGCCGGCATTTGCATCCACCAGCATCTCCAGGACGCCCAGCGGCACGAACGTCACCGTCGACGCCGCCAAACCGATACAACCCGAGCCCGGCAGCTACGGCTGGCACGTGGTCGACAGCGAGGGCAGCACTCCCTATCGTTCCGCGGCGGGCTCCTACCGTTCTTCGGTCGGACAATTCGATGGGTACGTCCAGCAAGCGGGCGGGAGCACAGGCGCCTCCGCGCAAGTCCAGGGCACGGTCGCGGCGATGGGCGGCGGAGCCTTCTTGTCCAACCGCATCGACGATGCTTTCGCCGTCGTTGATGCCGGCGCGCCGGATGTCGACGTCCTCTATGAGAACCGGTCGGCGGGCAAGACCGATGCGCAAGGACTGCTCTTGATACCAAGCCTTCGGTCGTACCAGAAGAACCAGATCGCGATCGACTCGCGCGACCTGCCGGTGGATGCCGAGGCGCCGATGACCCGGGACGTGGTCGCGCCCGCGGATCGCAGCGGTGTGGTGGTCGCTTTTGGTGTCAAAACCGACGTCAAGGCCGCCGTCGTCATTCTTTCCGACAAGAACGGTAAGTTCATTGAGCCAGGGTCGCGTGGGCAGCTGGAAGGCGCAAACGAGCCCTTCGTCGTCGGCTACGACGGCCGCCTTGACGTCGGTTGACTCGGCGCCATGAACTCCATCGTGGTTGGCGACGGCCAGGGCGAATGCCGCGCAACTTTTCCATTCACGTCGCAAAAGAACAGCCAAGTCGTCGTCGGGCCGGTGGTCTGCCAATGACAGTCATTTCCGCAAGTTCCACGTGCCGGTTGCTGCCGGCGCCCTCGACGATGGACCCGGCACTTCCCGTCCAAACAGTGTTTCGGCCTTCTGAAACCATTGTCGGCGGCATGCGAAAGCTCGCGATTCTTATTCTTGCATCAGCCCTGACCATCTGCTGCATGGCAACGCCTGCGACGGCATTCAGCTGCACTCTATCAATGACCAATATCAACTTTGGGTCGGTCGACGTTCTCTCCGGTGCTGCTGTGGTGACGACGGGCACTGCAACCATCACTTGCTCGGGTAACGGCTCGAACAAAAATATAAGCTTTGTGTTCTGCACGGATATAGCATCGGGAACGGACGCCTCCGGCAATCAGCGAAGGATGGCCTCTGGAAGCAATCATCTGAATTTTGATCTGTATCAAAATGCGGCCCTCACTCAAGAATGGGGCAACTATGCAAGCAGCTACCTAGGGGGCGGCAACCAAAGCGCTTTTACCACCGACGGCTCGGGCAATCTTTCCGCGACTATCACGGTTTATGCAGTTTTGAATGGCAGCCAACAAACCGCAGTACCCGGTTCATATTCTGAAAGCTTCTCAGGCGGCGCCACGAATGAGTTGCAATACGGTTCAACGTCCGGCAACTGTCCGACGGGATCGAGCACCAGCCAATATTCCTTCACCGTGAGCGCAACGCTGGTCGCAGGTTGCAGTGTCAGCGCCACGACACTCAATTTCGGATCGACCGGCATTTTGGCTAGTGCGGTCAACGCGACGAGCACGGTGACCGCCACCTGCACTTCGACGACTCCTTACAACATCGGCCTCAACGCCGGTACGGCGACAGGCGCGACCGTCACCACCCGAAAGATGACCAACGCGAGCAATACGATCAGCTATTCGCTCTACAGCAACAGCACTCGAACCACGAACTGGGGAAACACGGTGGGGACAGATACCGTTTCCGGCACGGGTTCCGGCCTCGGACAGAGCTACACTGTATTCGGACAGGTGCCGTCGCAAACGACACCGGCGCCGGCTACGTACTCGGATACGATCGTTGCGACGGTCACCTATTGAACTGCGCGCGGGTCGCGTCGAGCTGAGCCGCGAGCGTCGAGCGCAACGTCGCCGTTCGGCCATTGTGGTCGAAATTCGTCGATTTGCGGAAGGACGCGTCAGCTGCGGCCGTCGCTCGGTCGGCGATTGGCAATATCGCCTTGTTGCGAATAGTTTGCAATTACGATTGTCCACGCTAATAGGCCATAACCTAGCGCTCATCGGTCGGCCGCTCGAACACCCTGATCGGTGGTGTTGCTTTCCAACCAAATTGCAATCGGCTATCGTACTTATAGGGGCTTCCTGCGTTGCCGGGTGGAGGTGCGCATGCGCGGAAGAGCGACATTCAGTTTATGTCTGTTGAGCATTCTCGTTCCCGGAATTTCAAATGCGCAACAGACAACAACCGCAAGCGTGTTCTCCGGCAATGAGGCGCGGGTGCTCGCCCCCAATTGGGTGAACACTGACTGCACATCCGGTCTCCGTCCGGATGTCCGAATTGCATCACCGCCATCGAACGGCAGCATCCGCCTCGAGGACATCCAGATCGTCGTCAGCCGGAACAGCGGCGATTCGCGCGCGCACTGCAACGGCAAGCAGGTCGATCCCGTCGGTGTTTTCTACAAGTCGACCGAAAACTTCGTCGGCACTGATAAGGTTGTGATCGAGGCCGAT
>Ga0193751_1000154_pt1 | contig 62709 bp, 47 predicted proteins | sample L1c2metaG_FD_143050 | JGI IMG/M metagenome (GOLD analysis project Ga0193751, IMG submission 143050) | Soil microbial communities from a riparian zone of the East river system, Colorado, United States - L1c2 | ecosystem: Environmental > Terrestrial > Soil > Riparian zone | place: USA: East River...
TAAACGGAATAAAAACCAGCCGTCCGCTCGGGTCCTTCCTGAAATGAGCGTCAGCGAGGCGGTTCATCAAAGAGATCATGACTCCTCCATCGAACTTCCAGTCGTACGCGGAACGAAATTTAACCCAGCCGTCCTGGCAAGGGAGCCGCTGGTATTTACGCCATTGTTGCTCGGTTCGAGGTTGAAATCACGTTACCAACGGCACCCACGGGAGCAACATCGCTCAGCTGGGGGCGTGAGAGCAAGGCACTTAGAAATGACGCACTATAAATGCCGCCCTCGTATCAAATTTTCTGAGAGATGTACACCGCGAGGGTGGTGCTCCAGACGGTCGCGGATTAGAATCACGGCAAGTTGTACGTGCCTCCACGCAGCCAGTAACATCTACACATGTCCGTTGAAACGGAAATCCCGATTCCAGCTTCTATTAAGCCTGAATCAGAGTGAAGGTGTAGACAAGAATGCAATCGAGCCCTTTGCCGTTCTCCGCGGGACCGATTTTCGCTTTCATCTTTTGGTGCGCCTTTGCGTCTTGGGTATTACCGGAAGTCATTGCCTGGAGATTGAAACGGTCAACGGACACCGCAGGCGTTCGCGACCAGGGCTCCCTCCGCTTCATCTCAATCCTTTGGTGGATCGGAATAGCGCTGAATTTTTCGCTTTCCTTCCTCTTGCGTCATGCCGCTATCTCGTGGGAGCGAACGCCACTTTTCTTTGTCGGAATCGGCTTGATTTTCCTGGGAATCGCGCTTCGCTGGTACTCCGTGGCAGTCTTAGGCAAGTATTTTACCTTCGACGTCGCAATACACAGTGACCAGGTCTTAATTGAGGCGGGACCGTATCGCTATATTCGTCATCCTTCATACAGCGGTGCTCTCCTTAGTCTGCTTGGATTCGGTTTGTCGCTGGGAAACTGGATCGGACTCATCGCTAGTCTGTCCTGTCTGGGAGTTGCCTATGCTTACCGCATACCAGTCGAGGAATCTGCGCTCGCTTCCGCACTGGGCGAAACTTACAGACAATATCAACAGAGAACATGGCGCCTTGTACCCTTCCTGTTCTAGAGTAGGCAGTCGCTGGTCATTCCTATTACAAAATGGACCGATGCTAAATGATTTCCAGACGTGATTTTGTAGTTGGCTCAGTCGCGCTTGCGGTTGCTTCCTCTGCCTCTCGCCGGCTGGCAAGCGAGTCTGCACCGATCCTGGTTAACGACATTCATTCTCAACTCAATTCCACTCGGGTACTGGAGATTTTACGGCCACGTTCTCTGGAGGATGTGCAGAGCATCGTTCGTGCCGCGCGCAAAGATCGAAAGGCAATATCAATTGCGGGCGGGCGACACGCCATGGGTGGCCAACAGTTTGGCACGGACACTGTCCTCATCGACATCAGGAAGCTCGGCCGAGTGCTCAACCTCGATCGAAAGAATGGAATGATTGAAGTCGATGCCGGGATTGAATGGCCAGAACTCATTGAGGGCTACCTCGGCCTGCAGAGCAGGGATCGAGAGGGTTGGGGAATTGCCCAGAAACAAACCGGCGCTGATCGATTAACGATCGCTGGAACAATTGCTGCGAACGCGCATGGCCGGGGCCTGAAAATGAGGCCCTTTATCAGCGACGTCGAATCCTTCGTTCTTGTTGATGGAACGGGGACCGCCCGCAGATGTAGCCGAACTGAGAACGCTGAATTGTTTCGGCTAGTCCACGGTGGATATGGTCTCTTTGGCATCGTCACTTCAGTGCAGCTGCGCCTTATGCCCAGAAAGAAGGTCGAACGCCTTGTTGAAATCCGGACTACGGATGAGCTCATAGCAGCATTTGAAAAACGCATTGCCGACGGATTTCTGTATGGCGATTTCCAATTCTCCATCGAGCGCGACTCGGAAAACTTTCTCCACAAAGGTGTCTTCTCGTGCTATCGGCCTGTACCGATGGAGACGCCGATACCACCCGCAGAGAAACAACTGACCGACGAAAACTGGAGACAACTCCTGTTTCTTGCGCATACTGATCAGAAACAGGCGTTCGACCGATACGCAGCTTACTACCTATCCACCAATGGGCAGGTCTACTGGTCGGATACTCATCAATTGGGCATCTATCCTGACAATTATCACCGTGAAATCGATCAGCGTCTCCATGCTCCTTATCCCGCAACTGAGATGATCACGGAAATTAACGTCCCTAGGCCAATGCTCAGGGGATTCCTCGATGAGGTACGAGAAGACTTTCGCAAAAATAAAGTGGAGTTGATCTACGGCACCGTTCGCCTTATCGAGCGTGACGATGAAAGCTTTCTTCCCTGGGCGAAGCGGCCCTATGCGTGCACAATCTTCAATCTCCATACCGTTCACAGCCCCGATGGCTTACAGCGGTCGGCGGAGGCGTTCACGCGACTTATCGACATGGCGGTACGCCGCGGAGGGACCTATTATCTGACGTATCACCGTCACGCCACTCGGAAGCAGGTTGAAAGCTGCTATCCACAATTCGCAGACTTCCTGCGGTTGAAGCGGAAATACGACCCTGAAGAGCGTTTTCAAAGTGACTGGTACAGGCACTACAAGACCATGTTCGCAGATTTGGGATAATCGCCGCGGTCTGGAACCGGACAGATAGCACGCCCCTACCACCAGTTACTCAATCGAACGTGCCGACACTTTTCCACAGCCTCCTATGTGACGAACAACCTTTACTGAGAAATTGAAAAGTGCAAGAGTGGAAATGTGAACGCGTACACGACATCCAGCGTAGCCGGAAACCTTCCAGGCGTCGCTAACTCCTTATTCCGCAAGATTTTGGCTCTAAGCACTGTCGAATCAAGATTTTACCTTCGTCACCTCCATATCACAGGCCCCCAACCTAATGAAACTAAATATTTTACAGTCCAGGTATCAAAAAAATGAAAGGTGAGATGCCTACCCTCCCCACCAGCGAAGTTGTCTGCCGTTCAACCCACCAAGTACCATCTACCCATGCCCGTTGAAACGGAAATCCAGGCCCCCACTTCCATTCGTGCCCCGCGAGGCAACTCCATCACTTGCAAAGGATGGCAGCAGGAAGCTGCCATGCGCATGCTCATGAACAACCTCGACGAAGAGGTTGCCGAGCGTCCCCGGGACCTGGTGGTTTACGGAGGAACGGGACGCGCGGCGCGCAGTTGGGAAGCCTATCGTGCCATCGTCGCGACGTTGAAAAATCTTGAGAGCGACGAAACGCTGCTGGTGCAATCCGGCAAGCCCGTCGGCGTATTCAAAACCCACGATCATGCACCGCGAGTGCTGATCGCCAACTCGAATCTCGTGGGCCACTGGTCCAACTGGGAGAAGTTCAACGAACTGGAACGCGCCGGTCTCATGATGTACGGGCAGATGACCGCCGGTTCTTGGATCTACATCGGCTCGCAAGGAATTGTGCAGGGAACGTTCGAGACGTTCTCCGCAGCGGGCGAGAAACATTTCGGCGGCGATCTCGCGGGCAAACTAATCGTCAGCGGCGGAATGGGCGGAATGGGCGGAGCGCAACCGCTCGCAGCCACCATGACAGGCGCGGCATTCTTGGGAATTGACGTCGACCCGGAGCGTATCAAGAAGCGCCTGAAAACCGGCTATTGCGATTTCATGGTCACCACGCTCGATGAAGCGCTGCGCATTCTGAAAAATGCCGTGCGCAAGAAAGAAAATGTTTCCGTCGGACTGGTGGGGAATTGCGCGGATGTGATTCCGGAGTTGGCCGAGCGCGGCGTTGTGCCCGACATTCTGACTGACCAAACTTCTGCTCACGATCCGCTGAACGGATATGTGCCCAATGGAATGACCTTCGAGCAGGCTCTCGAACTGCGCCAGCGTGATCCGCAGGCGTATCAGGAAAAGTCGCTCGATGCCATGGCTCGCCACGTGGAAGCCATGTTGCGCCTGCAAAAGATGGGATCAGTCACGTTCGACTACGGAAACAACATCCGCACTTTCGCCTTTCAGCGCGGCGTCAAGAACGCCTACGACTTCCCCGGATTCGTGCCCGCCTACATTCGTCCGCTGTTTTGCGAAGGCCGCGGACCATTCCGCTGGGTCGCCCTGTCCGGCGAACCGTCCGACATTCACGTGACCGATAATCTAGTCCTAGAGTTGTTCCCCGAGAATCGCATCCTGCGCCGCTGGATCGACCTGGCGCGCAAGCGCATCAAGTTTCAAGGCTTGCCCGCCCGCATCTGCTGGCTCGGCTACGGCGAGCGCGCGCAGTTCGGACTTGCCATCAACGATCTGGTAAAGAAGGGTAAGATCAAGGCCCCGATCGTAATTGGCCGCGACCATCTCGACTGCGGATCAGTAGCGTCTCCGTTCCGCGAGACCGAAAACATGAAGGACGGCTCCGACGCGGTCGCCGACTGGCCTCTGCTCAATGCCCTTCTGAACACTGCTGCCGGCGCGTCCTGGGTGTCGATCCACAACGGCGGCGGCGTCGGCATCGGCTACTCCCTGCACGCCGGCCAAGTCACCGTGGCTGACGGGACCGATGAGATGGCAAAACGCATCGAGCGGGTCCTGACCACGGATCCGGGGATGGGGATCATCCGCCACGCAGATGCCGGCTACGACGAGGCGAAGGAATTCGCGAAGAAGACGGGCGTGAAGGTGCCGATGGAGTAACGACATGGCCAATACGCATTTGCTAAAAACGCATGTTGAGCCTCATGTACGCCAGTGGCTCTCGGAGCAATATTCGCAGATGTTCAGTCGTGAGTTCCTTCAATTAGCAGGTTGCTGCGGCTTTCATGAATTCGACGCTGTTTCTGCAGATAAGAGAATCGTTTGCGGAATCAAGAGCTCCTCCGGACTTACAAGTGGCGGAAAGAATCCGGCTGGCAAGATCGCGAGCGCATACGAGGAACTTTACTTCCTCGCTGGCGTGGATGCTGACCAACGCTTCCTCGTACTTACGGACGAAGGTTTTTACAGACTGCTTTCGAAAAAGATGCGAGAAAAGCTCTCGCGCGACATCAGGCTGCTCTATTGCCCCCTGACAGAAGAATTGGCTCAACTTGTAAAAGTAGTTCACTCCGAGGCCAGCAACGAGATTGACAGAGGGAAGCCGTCGGGTCGGTCGAAAGAGCAGTGCTAGTCTCGCTCCACACGACTGCGGCCTCTGAGGTACTCTCCCGGAAGAGCGATCGTGGTACCTTCGATTTTTTGGCCGAAGTACGGGCCGAAGTGCCGAATATCACCCGTCACCAGGTGCGTCGCGCGAGCTTCAATTGCCGCGAGAAGAATCGGCATATCTTTTTCCGCCAGAGATATGCCGCGTGGAGGCTTCCTTGGGCCGGCTTCAAACAGATGAATCGACTCCGACAGCTTGTTGAGTCGCTTCCTCTGAACTTCATCGCCGAGATTGATCCTTGCCTCCTCTACCGCGTACCGGGAACTGCATAAGACAACGTCCTTGAATTTCCAGAACTGAAGAAGTCCGGAGTCAGCCTTGGACGCTGCTGAGAACAACACGTCGGCATCGAGGAACAGCCGGTCCATCTAAACGGGTCGCCGATGGGAAATCGTATCTGGATCGAGGCCCATTTTTCGGACTTCTTTTCGCGCCTTGCGGTAATCGGCTACATCGATAGCGTTAGAGAGTAGGAATTCCGCCTTCCGCTCGGGAGTGTAGCGTTCGACAGGAACGACCATAGCAGGCCGAATGAGGATGCCGTCGCCTTTCTCCTCGGCGATCACGATGCTGCCTTCCTCAATTCCGAAACGCTTCCGCAAGCTCGCGGGCACGATGATCGCGCCGCGCTTGCCCACTTTTGCTGATTGCATAATGGAGTTTCCGTTTTCCTGAATGCCTGATTATACTGTATGCCCGATATTCAGGCAATGCTACATGCAATTAAAACATTGTGCGGCTGCTAAACTGTCCTAGCGTGGCATCAGCCCGAAAACCAGCCCCAACTATCCACTCTGCACTGCTGCTAGCCAACATCGGCCAACTTCTCACACTACGCTCTGCGTCCACTAGGCCCGGGCCGCGGCGCGGGGTTGACTTGAAGGAACTCGGCATTATTAAAGAAGCTGCGGTGCTGTGTCTCGGGGGCAAAATCATTTCCGTTGGACACACGAAAGATGCCCTGCGTGATCCGTGGCTTAAAAAGAATCGCAGTAGAGTCAATGAGATCGATTGTTCCGGCAAAGTGGTTTTGCCGGGCTTCGTAGATTCGCACACGCATCCGGTTTTTGTCGGCCCGCGGCTGGTGGATTTTGAGAAGCGCATTGAGGGTGCTTCCTACGAAGAAATTGCGAACGCGGGCGGCGGGATTCGATCCAGCGTCGAAGCTGTTCGCAACGCTTCAAAGAACGGACTGGCGGCAAAAGTTGCGGCTTCACTGCAAGAAATGGCGGCTCACGGCACAACTACGGTGGAGGCTAAATCGGGGTACGGGCTTACGGTCGAGTCGGAATTGAAGTCGCTAGAGGCTATAAACGAGGCAGCCTCCCGCTGGCGCGGGGCCGTGGTCGCAACCCTGCTCGGAGCTCATGTCGTCCCAAAAGAATTTCAGGGCTGCTCACAAAAGTACGTTGAGATCGTCTGTAAGGATATGATCCCGCGGGTGGCGAGGCGGAAGCTTGCCCAATTTGTGGATGTTTTTTGCGACAAAGAGGCGTTTACTGCGGAAGAAACGGCGCAGATTTTTGAAGCCGCAGGTAAGTATGGGTTGGGCGTCCGCGCGCACATGGGCCAGCTTTCTGAAACGGCTCTCTCGCCGTTCTTGCGTTTCAATCCTGCATCGTTCGACCACATGGATCACGTGAACGAGAACGACCTACACGAGTTGGCCAAAAGCGACACTGTGGCCACGTTGGTGCCGGGAGCAAATTATTTTCTGGGGTTGAAAGAATATCCTAACGCGCGTCGACTGATTGATGCGGGTGTGCCGGTCGCACTGGCGACGGACTATAACCCCGGCACTTCGCCAACCCTTAGCATGCCGATGGCAATGTCGCTGGCATGCACGCATCTAAAGATGTCATCGGCCGAAGCAATCGGTGCTGCGACAATTAACGGAGCCTGGGCTCTGCGTCTGGCCGAGCGAAAAGGCAGCATCGAGCCGGGAAAGGACGCTGACCTGGCGATATTTTCCGTCCAGGACTATCGGGAAATTCCGTACTGGTTCGGCGTCAATCGCTGCGAGTTGACGGTCCTAAATGGAATGCTGGCATCACAGCGGTGAACTTTCGCGAGATAATATTCGTATTCGATTCAACCCGGAGTGGCCTGTCTACGGTTTGAGGCACACCGCAACTTCATAGCCAAAAATCCGTAAGCCAGGAAGCAATCCGATTCGATCTCCAAGGAGAAACATGAAGCGTACTTTTGCGGTTATTACATTTCTTGTGCTGACATTCTCTCTGGCAGTCGCACAACGACTGCCGGAGAATGCGAGACCAGAGAATTACAAACTCACCTTCACGCCCGATCTCGACAAGGCCACGTTTGAAGGCGACGAGACGATTGCCTTTCGGTTGCTGAAGCCGAGTTCCGAGATCACGCTGAACGCGGTCGACATCGATTTCCACGACGTCACCATCACCAGCGGGGGCGCGACTCAGAAAGTCAAAGTTACGCCCGAGAAAGAGAAAGAGATGGTCGTGCTGAGTGTGGAGAAGCCGCTGGCGATGGGACCGGCCACTGTTCACATCACATATTCCGGGATTCTCAATAACGAAATGCGCGGGCTGTACCTGGGCAAAGATGATCATGGGCGCAAATACGCGGCGTCGCAGTTTGAAGCCACCGATGCGCGGCGCGCTTTTCCTTCGTTCGACGAGCCTGACTACAAAGCGACCTTCGACATCACTGCGGTTGCCGAGAAGGGCCTGGTAGCGATTTCAAATCAAAAAATTGTCTCGGACACGCCGGGGCCGGGGGATAAACACACCGTGCGCTTTGCCACAACCGCCAAGATGTCGTCTTACCTTGCGGCGCTGGTGGTGGGCAACTTTGAATACATCGAAGGCGCAGCCAATGGCATTCCAATTCGCGTCTACAGCACGCCGGGCAAGAAAGAAATGGGAACATTCGCGCTGGAGGTTGCCAGCAATGTGCTGAAATATTACGACCACTACTTCGGAATCAAGTATCCCTATGGAAAGCTCGACCTGATCGGCCTGCCCGACTTTTCGGCCGGCGCGATGGAGAATACCGGGTGCATCACTTTTCGTGAAGTGATTCTTCTCATCGACGAGAAGCAAGGCTCCGTCGGCCTGAAAAAGGAAATTGCCGGCGTGATTGCGCACGAGATGGCGCACCAGTGGTTTGGCGACCTCGTGACGATGAAGTGGTGGGATGACATTTGGCTGAACGAAGGCTTCGCCACATGGATGTCGAGCAAGCCGATCGAATCGTGGAAGCCGGAATGGAATTTCAATCTGGACGACGTGAGCGAAACGGCCGGAACATTGAACGTGGATTCGCTCGCGAATACGCGTCCGATCCACCAGGCGGCGGAGACTCCTGCACAGATTCAGGAATTGTTCGATGGAATCGCGTACGGGAAGGCCGCAGCAGTGCTGCGCATGCTGGAGTCTTATTTAGGCGAAGAGACCTTCCGCGCAGGCGTGAATGCCTACTTGCAACAACATCAGTATGCGAACGCGACGGCCGACGATTTCTGGGGCGCGCAGGCGAAAACTTCGAAAAAGCCCGTGGACAGGATCATGCCCACATGGGTAAAGCAAGCGGGCGTTCCCATTCTCAGTATGAAGGCGCAATGCTCGGGTAATTCCACGAATGTGACGTTGACCCAGCAGCGCTATTACTTTGACCGGTCGAAGTTCCAAGCACCGAACGATCAGCTGTGGGAGATCCCGCTCTGCTTGCGGGGTTCGGCCAGTGGCAAAGATGCGAAGTGCGAACTGATGACCAAGAAAGAAGAAACCGTCACGCTGCCCGGCTGCTCGACTTGGGTGTTGACGAATGCAGGCGCGGCGGGATACTACAGAACCGCTTTCCCGCCGGATGCGGTTCGGGCGCTGGCGACCGATGCTGAAACCAAGCTGACACCCGCCGAGCGGATCACAGTGGAGAACGACATCTGGGCCTCGGTGCGGGTGGGCCGGCAACCGGTGGGCGATTATCTCGCCTTCGCGCAAGGACTGCAGCCGGACCGCAATCGCGCTGTGGTGGAAGACCTGTTGGGAGGGTTCCGCTCTATCGGACAATACCTGGTGAGCGACAGTGATCGCGATGAATATCGCAACTGGCTGCGGCAATATCTGGCTCCTGCGATGAAGGACGTGGGATATAAGCCCAAAGCTGGAGAAAGCGACGAGCAGAGAACGTTGCGGTCGCGGCTATTCGATGCGTTGGGGTACGATGCGCGGGATCCAGAAACTCTGGAGGAAGCACGCAAAATCGCGGACAAGGCTTTGGCGGATCCAGCGTCTGTTGACAGCGAAATGGCGGGGGGCGCGTTCGCGCTCGCGGCGTTGAATGGCGACTCCGCGTTCTACGATCGAGTGATGGAGGCCACGAAGAATCCCAAGTCGCCGGAACTGTACTACACGTATCTCTTTACGCTGCCCCGCTTCAGCGATCCGAAGTTGCTGCAGCGCACGCTGGAGTTTGCCATTTCACCGGACGTGCGTTCGCAGGATGCGCTGCAGGTTATTACCAGCGTGATGCGAAATCCGGCGGGTCGTGACCTGGCATGGGATTTCATCCGTTCGCACTGGGATGCGGTCGCGAAGGCTGGGGGTCCGTTTGCCAGCGCCGCGGTGGTGGGAGCAACCAGCGTTTTCTGCGATACGGGAATGCGCGATCAGGTGACGGAATTTTTCTCCGCCCACAAGGTTGCGGCAGCGGAGCGCACCTATAAACAGTCGATCGAACGCATTAATAACTGCGTCGATTTCAAGTCGCAGCAACAACCTCAATTGGCATCGTGGCTGGGACAGCACGGAACCGTTAGGGGGAGTGAATAGTTTCAGAGGAACAGCAGGTCCCTCGACTGCGCAGGATCTTTCGCTTCGCGAATGATCCTGCTCCGCTCGGGATGACAGAGTTGTTTGGTATGCGGAGTTGCCCGGGATGACAAAATCATCCCGGGCGTTTTTGTCTTGGCGTTCTCTGATTTCAGGGCATGACTGGAAGAACCAAATGCGAGGGGAGATCGGAGGAGCAGTAGATTCTCTGGGTGGCGCGAACGAAATCCGATGCGGTGGCCCGATAAATACTCGTCACGAATTTCTGCGGATTGCGGTCGATCACTGGAAACCATGTCGACTGAACTTGCACCATGATGCGATGGCCCTTTAGAAAGACGTGATCGTGATCGCGCAAGGGGATGTTCCACTCGCCCGGTTTGTTCGGGGTCAAGGCAGATGGCTTCTCATCGCTGGTGAGGTAGCGGCCTCGCCGCACTTCCATGGCGACCGGTAGTTCGTAGCCGTTTAGAGACTGGGCGTATTGTCCGGGCTTCGGCCCTTCTTCTGGAGGCCACGCATTTTTCTGCGCGTCTTGCGGGTATACGTCAATCAGCTTGACGATGAAATCGCTGTCGGTGCCGGAGGTCGAGGCGAACAGATTCGCCGCGAGAGGGCCTGTCACGGTTAGATCGTGATCGAGCGGTTCGCTCACGAACGAGAGAACATCAGGGCGGTGATCGACAAAACGCTGGTCGGCAACTTCCCAAGTGCGCCAGTCGCCCGCAGGATATGTCGGCGAGATTGGACGCTGGCGGTAGGGCACGGGATTCGCAGGATCGGAAACGTAGTCGCGGTACGCCTGGCTGGTTTTTGCGGCGTCCGGCGCAGTGAACGATAGAGTTCCATTCGCGTGCAGATACAGTTTTGTAGGCTTCGCTTCTTTCGGAGGCCACACGGTGTAGGTGTGCCAGGTGTTTGATCCACTCTGAAACATGGTGGCCTGCCACGCCGGCTTCTCGCCTTGGCCGTGCAGGTAGTGGCGGAAGAATGGGGCTTCGATATTCTCGCGAAATTCGCGAGCGGTTTCGTGTCCGCCAAAAGGGATTATGCCGATACTGTCTCCCTTGGGGCTCTGCCATTCGCCGTGATACCAAGGACCTGCGACCATCAAATTCGTGTGCTGCGGATCGTTCTCTTCGGCGTGACGAAAGATCTGCCATGGTCCCCAGGGGTCTTCCTGATCCCAAAATCCCGCAACGTTCAGGTTGGGCACGGATGAGGCGTGAAGCTGGCTGACCCATGCTTCTTTTTTCCAAAACTCGTCGTAGTCCGGATGTTCGACGCTGGAGTTCCAGTAAGGAATGGAGCCGTGGAGATATTTCGCGTTGATGTTGGAAAGCGGTCCGAGGTTGAGATACCACTCGTATGTATCGTAGGTTTCAAAATCGAAGTGTGTGTTCTTGTTTTTGTCGGCTTGCTCCATGACGGCATATTCGAAGTCATAACTCTCGCGCAGGGCGCCGTAGCGATGGTCGTCGTCGTTCATCCATTGGTCGACGGGCGAGGCTTGCTCGCTGATGGCTGCCAGCGCTGGGTGCGGATGGAGGAGCGTGAGCGCAGTGGTCAATCCATCGTAGGAGACGCCGAACATTCCTACCTTGCCGTTGTTGTTGGGGACGTTTTTCAGGAGCCAATCGATCGAATCGTAAGCATCGGTGGTCTCGTTGGTGGCCTTAGGATCATTCAAATCGACCCAGGAAGACAGATTGAAGACGCCCTCGGACTTGAAGCGGCCGCGCAGATTCTGAATGACGAAGATGTAGCCGTCCTGCGCGAATTCCTTGAGGGAGGATGGCATCTGCTCGGGCGGCTTCTCGGGAACGCCGTAGGGAGTGCGGCGAAACAGGATCGGAAGCGGGCCCTGCTTTTCTTTATCAGTCTGGGTCAGGGGAGTGAGGATTGCGGTCTGCAGATGAACTCCGTCGCGTACTGGGATCATGACTTCCTGGAGCTGGAACAGCGGCTTGGGTGCAGGCTGCGGGGATTGTTGCGCTACGCCAGCGGTTGTAATCAACAAGGGCAAAATCAAATGGCCAATATAAGAACGCACCGTCTTCCTCCGTGCAATGTTCTTGAGATGAACCGAGGAGCGAAGTATATCAATCGGTAATTTTTTTAAAACAGCCGTCCTATAGAAAAGTTCACGCGGCTCTGGCCGGTGGGACTGACGCTGCCCGCCAGCGCGATTGGACCGACGATAGTGTCTGCGATCACTCCGATGTTGAATGTGCCGCGCACTGCAATCGGTCCGGGATCGCTAGCTATGGTGCCGAACGCGGTGCCGGCCTCGTACCATCCACCCCAATAGATTTTTCCTCCCACGAGTTCCGGCAGCCGGTAAAGTTCGCGGTGGAATCCGAATGAGGAGTAGGCGTAGTGGTTTCCCACGAATTCATAAGGGAGATACGCGCCCAATCGAAAGGGTCCACCGAGAGAAAAGACCTGAAACGGTCCGGCGGAGCCGCGGAAGGTAGTACCGCCGGAAATATCGAAGAACAGCGAAGTCTTGGGCCCAATGGGAACGAAATTGGAAGTTTGTAAATCGAGTTGCGCAATGGGACGGGCGAGCCCCGGGCTTTGCAAGACGCGTGACGCGGTAACTACCAGACGTGTTCCGGCGCGCGGGACGGCCGGACTGTCTTGTCCGTCCCAGACGTAGCGCGCGCGAAATTCGCCTGTGCTACCACCGATGATGGGGAGGCCCGCATCGCCAATCAGCGGACTTAGCTTTCCGTCGAAGATTTCGTATCCGAAGCGAAATTCGCTGCGGCGTCCGAATTCGTAACCAATGTCGAGGCCGCCGCCTGCGCGCTCGTCGCCGAAGACTGCGACCCGCTTCAGGCCGGCGAATGAGTTGCGGGCATACTTGGAGGCGAAAGCGAAGGGCGCAACAAAAAGTCGCGACTGCCACAGCGGCTGGTAGAACTCGCTGGCGGCCAGATTGCTCGAGCCGAAAAGAAGATCGTTACGCCATTCGCCACCGCGGTGGGCGATATCCATAAACGTGACGCGCGCACCCGCGGAAAAGTCGAATGCCGCCACGCCGGAACCATTTACGTTGACGGCGAGGTCCACGAATGGAGGACCATAGGACTTGTCGTGGGTGGTGACGCGCACAGCGGGGAGTCCATTTTGGGTGAAGCCCTCGTAGCCCAGCCAATCGAACTGGCCTTCCCCGGCGATGCGGGTCAATTGGGTTTCAAGTTTGGGGAGATCGAGCGGGCCCTGAAGTGCCTTGCTGATCCGGTGCTGGAGCCGGCTATCGGTGTCGGGATCGGCACCGGTGACTTCAATGGTTTCGATCTTGGCTGGCGGCTGGTGTCTGCGGGCCGCGCGGGCGGTTAAATATTCCTGCCACTCGGCGGGGTTCTGAATGGCATACGGGAGAAGAGCGGCGGACTGAGCGGCCGCGCTCTGGTGGCCGAGCGCGATGAGTTCCGTAACGCGCTGATAATCCGTCCCCGAGAAACCATTCATGTCGATGCTGACCTTGGCCTTCGCCAGGGCGAGCGAACGGCGCTCGTTTTGCGTGATCATGACATCAATAGCGCGAGAAAGAACTCCCGCGATGTGCTTCAGTTGGGTACGGTCGCTGAGTGAAAGGCGGAGCTCGACCGCGATGACAACATCGGCATTCATATCGAGGGCCGTTTCGACGGGGATATTTTGAACCATACCGCCATCCGCTAACACGCGGCCATTGATTTCGACTGGCGTGAATACACCGGGAATAGCGATGGAGGCGCGTACTGCTTGAGCGAGGGGGCCGTCGCGCAGCACCACGCCTTCGCCACTGAGCATGTCAGTGGCTACGCAGCGGAAAGGAATCGGCAGGTCGTCAAAACTGGTGATGCCGGATTCGGGGAAAGCAATCCGATCCAGCAATAATCCTATGACCTGGCCGGAGTTATACCCGTTGGGTCCGCGCAGACCATATTTCAGGCCGAGTGGAGCATCGATCAGAAAATCACGACGATCCTGTTTTCGGCGGAGGGACAGCTGAGAGTAGACCGGCTCGGGAAGGAAGGCTTCGTCCCAGTCAATGGCTTCGGCAAACTTCTGTATCTCGGCGGGCGACATGCCCGTGGCATACATCGCTCCGATGATCCCTCCCATGCTGGTGCCGGCAATCCGATCTATGGGAATGTGGTTCTCTTCCATCCACTGGATGACGCCGATTTCGGCGAGGCCGAGCGCACCCCCGCCGCTGAGCGCCAGACCGATTCGCGCACGCGTCGCGGGGGCCGCAGGTTGCGCGGCGGAGGAGGCGTTCTGCGCGGGCGAAAGCCCGGGCATTGCGATGCAGCACAAGAGAATAAGAGCGATCGATAAGAACGTGGGTCGAAGCGTTGATTCCATCGTGTGCTCCTCAGGAGGAAACGGCTCGGTTGCGTTGCGGAGGGCGAGGTTGGGCACATTTCGTATTCTTGGACAAACGCCGGCATGGGCGCCCGCGCCACACGCGGGATTTTACATGACTGGGGGGACTGTGATGCCCATGACTGCCAGGCACCGAATCAGTTCGCGGCGTACCACGGCGACGGTGGCTAGCAAAAATTGCTTTCGCTTCTCCTGAGGTTCGGTGAGGATGGGATGGCGATGGTAGAAGGTGTTGAAAAGCTGCGCGAGTTGGAAAACGTGTTTGGCGAGATATGCCGGCTCCGTCGTGGCAATGCATTTATCGATCACGTAGGACGTTTTGGAGGTGGCGAGCCACAGATCCCAAAATTCGTTGCCGTCCGCGCCGTCCAGATAGATCGCGAGATCGGCGGCTGAGCTGGCGGCCCCGGATGCGCAGAACGTTTCGGGATCGACTCCGGCTTTGCGGAAGATGCTGGTCGCACGCACCACCGCGTACTGGGCATAAGGGCCGGTCTCGCCTTCGAAGCTGAGCGCTTCTTTGAAATCGAAGGCGATCACCGACTGCTTGGTGAATTTAAGCATGAAGTAGCGCAGGGCGCCGATGGTAATCTGCGTGGCGATTTCCTGGCGCTCCGAATCGCTGAGTTGCGGATGACGTGAGTCGACTTCTTTCTTCGCTGAGGCGATGAGCTGATCGAGCAGGTCGTCGGCCTTGACGCCGAAACCTTTGCGTCCGCTGACTTCGATATAAGATCGCGTCTTGTCTTCGTCGCTCAGTATGTAGCCGAGTTCAGCTGCGCAACGCGGGGTCAGTGCGACCATCTCGTAGGAGAAGTGCGTGTAATAATCGGCGGCCTCACCATGGCCGAGTCCACGCAGCGCTTCGATGACCGTGTTCTGCGCCTCGGATTGGCGGGCATCGATGACGTTATAGATTTGGGCGACGTCGCCGAAGTGGGGATGATCTTTTTCTCCATTCGCCGTGGAGATCCAGCAGTCGTGGCCGTTGGGATAGTGGTAGAACTTGCGGTAGCCGAAGTCGCGGCCGAGCAATCCGAACTTCCACATGTGATAGGCGATGTCTTTGCCGACGTAGCCAACGGTTCCATTGGAGCGGACGATCACTTTCTGATCTTCCTCGGTAATCTTTTCGGCCTGGCTCTCCACAAGTTTGGAGCGCAAGAGAAACATGGCGTGCTCACGATTTTTCTTCTGTACACTCTCCGTATCCGAGATCACGACAATTCCACTCGGCACATGCGTGATGCGTACAGCCGAATTCGAAGTGCCTTCGGAGACGTAAACGTCCACGCGGAGATCTTGCGCCTTGATTTCGATCTTCTCTGTGTCCTCTGTAGTCGAATTTGCCTTCGCGGTTCCGGCCCGCCGCATCACCCAGCAACCTTTATTCTTGCCCTCGGTCTCGAAGGTGAGCACTCCGCTCTCTTTCAGCTTGATGAAAGCTGCGTCCCAAAAGTGCAGGTGGAGGATTTCGCTCTCGCGGGGAAGAAAATCGTATTCGATGTCGAGTCGATCCATGGTTTCAAGGTGGCGGCGGAGCACCGCAACCGAGATCAAATCGGCGATGGCTGCAGTTTCCGTTGAAGCATCTTCAATGGCATGCAACGTCTGCTGCCGGATTTGCAAGTTCTGTTTGTTCGCTTCATACCACTTCGAAACGTGCGCATATAGATCCCAACAGTAGTAATCGAATCGCGGTTGGCGAGTGAGATATTCGATCTCCGCGCGAGATTTTTTTTCGATGTGAGTGAATCCGACGACTACGTCGGCGACCTGCACGCCCGTATTGTCGATGTAGTTCTGGACGTCGACCGCCCTGCTCGCGTGGCGAAGAAGCCGAACAAATGTATCTCCAAGAATTGCGTTGCGGAGGTGGCCGATATGCGCGGCCTTGTTGGGATTGATGCTGGAGTGCTCAACCAGGATTTTGCCGTGAGGAATCTCGCTGATGAGTTTCACGTCAGCGGCGAGAGCGGCGGCCATCCATGCCCGGTCGATCCTGACATTCAAATAGCCGGGAGGAACAACCTGCATTTCGGCAACACCTTGGATGGGGCCGATCTCCGCGCGAATGGTTTCGGCGATTTTCAGCGGGGCCGAGCGCAGTGGCTTGGCGAAGGGAAAAACTGGAATCGCGAAGTCTCCGAGTTCAACCTTTGGAGGCTGTTCGACGATCACCCCAGGCAGAGTCGTATCGGGATAGCGGCGCTGTAGACACTCCAGGACGCGCTGGGCGAGACGATGTTCCAGATGACGGTACAAGAAGTCCTCGAAGCGATGGAAGAAGAGTGATTTTATCAGAGCGCGCCGTGGGCGCACGTTTGACGCAGATAGAACCGTTCCCTATGATGAAAGTTGCGTCGTTGGTCGTTAGTCCTTGGTCGTTGGCCCCAACGACGAACGACTAACGACCAACGACGATTTTTTCATATGCGCATTGCCTATCTTGAATGTTTTTCCGGCATGAGCGGCGACATGTTCATGGGCGCTTTGATCGAGGCTGGGGTTCCGCCACGATTGCTGGAAGAAACCGCGGCGGCGCTCGGTCTGGGTGCGCAGTTGAAAATTTCGCGAGTAGTGCGCGGCGGAATTTCGGCGACTAAGGTGGACGTTTGGGTCGACGGCGAGAAGGATCTTCCACGGGAAGAATATTGGGCCAAGCAGGTTATGGGGCGGGCGCTCTCGCCCGCGACAAGCCAAGCCGAGCACGAGCATCATCACGCTCACGATCACCAACATCATCATGGCCATGATCATTCCTTGAGGGTCGAGGGTTCGCGGGCGGGGGCGCCCGCGCCACACGAGCATTCTCATGGGCGCGGGTTCGCCGAGATTCGCTCGATAATTGGCAAAGCCGCGATCACCGACACTGCCAAAAAGACCGCCATCGCCATTTTCGAAGCCTTGGGGGCGGCGGAGGCGAAGATTCACGATACGTCCATCGAGAAGGTCCACTTCCATGAAGTGGGGGCGGTGGATGCGATGGTCGACATCGTGTGCGCGGCCGTGGGGGCTGAGGCGCTGGGAGTGGAGGACATCGTTTGCTCTCCCCTGAACGTCGGTGGTGGAACAGTACAGTGTGCCCACGGTTCGTTCCCGGTACCGGCTCCGGCGACGATTGAATTGTTGAAAGACGCGCCGGTTTACAGCTCGGGCGTACAGGCGGAGTTAGTCACTCCGACAGGAGCTGCAATCGTAAAGATTCTGGCGAAGCGTTTTGCCGCGTTCCCCGAAATGAAAATTGAAAAGTCGGGCTACGGCGCTGGAACGCGGGAGTTTCCCAGGCATCCTAACGTCGTCCGCTTGACGATTGGTGAGACCGCTTCAACGCTCGCGGCGAAGACGGCGTCGGAAAATGTGACCGTGCTGGAAGCGAATCTCGATGATCTGAATCCGCAGGTATTTGGATATGTGATGGATCGTCTGCTCGAAGAGGGTGCACTGGACGCGTTCGGCATGCCGGTGCAGATGAAGAAAAACCGTCCTGGAATGCTTCTCACCGCATTGTGCCGGCCTGAGGATGCCAGCAAGCTCACGAAGTTGATCTTCACCGAGACTACGACGTTGGGGGTGCGACGGCGAGATGAAGTTCGCCAGACTTTGGCCCGCCGCTGGGAGAACGTGAGCACCCGATGGGGCGACGTTCGAATCAAAATTGCGAGCATGAATGGAACCGTAACCAATTACGCGCCCGAGTATGAGGACTGCCGGCGCATCGCGGCCGAACGTCACGTGCCGCTGAAGACAGTGCTACAGGAGGCTTCGCGCTTGTACCTGGGAAAGGGCGAAAAGCTTTAACCACGGAGAGCACTGAGGGACAGCGAGTAGTTCTGCGCGAATCCTCTGATTAAGAATTACATGAGCCGAAAGTTCTACATCACGACGCCAATTTACTACGTGAACGCGCGACCGCACATTGGCCATGCTTACACGACGATTGCGTGCGACACGATTGCGCGGCGGCAACGGCTGCTGGGCGCTGATACTTTCTTTCTCACCGGGACTGACGAGCACGGTCAGAAGATCGAGCGGGCGGCGCAGGCTGCCGGCAAGACTCCGCAGCAATATGCGGATGAAATTTCAGCGGAGTTCCGCAAGCTTTGGCAGCGGATGGGGATCTCCAACGACGACTTCATTCGAACGACCGAAGAGCGGCACAAGAAGCGAGTGCAGGAACTGTTCCGGCGCATCCGCGACAACGGATACATTTACAAGGGCACGTACACCGGGCAGTACTGCGTCTCCGACGAGCTCTACGTGGATGGCGCGCAGCCTGGCGATCCTTGCCCGACTTGCGGAAGGATCACCGAGACTGTGCACGAAGAAAATTATTTCTTCAAGCTCTCGGCGTTTCAGGACCAACTTCTGGAGCTGTATGCGAATCCGGAATTCGTTCGTCCCGAGACCCGGCGTAATGAGGTGATTTCTTTTGTGCGGTCGGGACTGCGCGATCTGTCGATCAGCCGGTCGACATTTTCGTGGGGCATTCCCGTTCCGGACGATCCCAAGCACGTAATTTATGTTTGGCTGGACGCGCTGGCTAATTACATTACCGCCATCGGTTACGGTTCGGCGCATGCGGGCGCGCAGGAGGCGTTCAAGAAGTACTGGCCGGCCGACGTTCACATGATCGGCAAAGAGATCGTCCGCTTCCACTGTGTTTACTGGCCGGCGTTCTTGCTGGCAGCGGGTTTAGCGTTGCCCAAGGCGATTGTGGCGCACGGCTGGCTGCTGTTTGAAGAGAGCAAGATGTCGAAGTCGCGCGGCAACATTGTGCGCACGGAGACGATCCTCGACGTTATGGGTGCGGACGCGCTGCGCTACTTCCTGCTGCGCGAGGTGGTTTTCGGGCAGGACGGCTCGTTCTCGTTCGATGCCCTGGTGCAGCGCTACAACTCCGATCTCGCCAATGGCCTTGGAAATTTGGCCAGCCGTACGTTGACCATGATTAACCGGTACTTCAAGGGCGAGGTGCCGTACCCGTCGCATGCGGCGGCAAAGACTCCTGCGGATGATGCAATTGCAGAGACCGCGCGGAAGACTATTCGCGAATTCGGGACTTTGTTCGATCAATTTCAATTCTCGCGCGCGCTGGAAAGCGCGTGGAGTTTAGTGGCGGCGGTCGACAAATACATCGTCGAGAACGAGCCCTGGTCTCTGGGTGAAAAGCAGGACGATGCAAGCCGGGCGCGGCTGGCCACGGTGCTCTACACTTCGGCTGAAGCGCTGCGGATTGCGACGGCGCTGGCGCATCCGGTCATGCCCGATGCGACGGCAAAAATATGGGAGCAGATGGGACTGGGAGATATCAAGAAACTCGCGCTGGTCGATCTGGCCTGGGGACAGCTGCGATTAGGAACTAAGCTTGGCGACGTGCGTCCGGTTTTTCCGCGCGCGGACAAGAGCGCAATCGAGAGGATGCAGCAGATGGAAGATCAGAACAGAGGCGCCACAGTCGAAGAATCGAACGAACCGATTCCGCAACCCGCTGCGGCGCAGGCGCAGGTGAAGGCCCAGCCAGCAGCCGCTTTCCCCGCTCCTGCGACCGGCGGCGGCAGAATTACGATTGACGACTTCGCCAAGATCGAATTGCGTGTGGGCGTAGTTAAGGTGGCGGAGCGCGTGCCGAAGGCGGACAAACTTCTCCGGCTCGAAATCGATATTGGTACGGAAGTGCGGCAAGTTCTGGCCGGGATTGCGGAAGCGTACGCGCCCGAGACTTTGGTCGGCCGCAAGGTCGTAATCGTGGCCAATCTCGCTCCGCGAAAGCTGCGCGGGATGGAATCGAATGGAATGATTGTTGCGGCATCGCTGGAGGGCGGAAAGCCAGTGCTGGCTAGCTTTCTGGAGGACGTGCCGGTTGGGGCGCGGCTGAAGTAGCTAAGGATTCGGCGAGATCAAGAACTAGCCGAGCTTCGCTCGGCGGACAGCCGAGGGCGGCTGTCCCCACATAATACAGTCCCGCACGATCATGTTTGTAGATTCTCACGCACATCTTGATGGCAAGCAGTTCGATTCGGATCGTGAGCAGGTCATCGCTCGGGCTCGCGAGGCGGGAGTGCGGACGGCGGTCGCCATTGGCAACGGTGATGGTCCTCCCACGCTTGACGCCGGAATTCGGCTGGCAGAGAAATATCCGTTTCTGTACGCAACTATCGGGATCCATCCGCACGAAGCGCGATTGGCTTCCGACCACGCATACTCTGAGATGGAGCGGCTGGCGCGGCATCCCAAGGTCATCGCGTGGGGCGAGATCGGTTTGGATTACTACTACGATCATTCGCCGCGCGAAACGCAGAAGCAAGTTTTCAATCGACAGATGGAGCTGGCGGCAGCGGCTAAACTGCCCATCGTGATTCACTGCCGGCCATCGGACGGCAGCGACAACGCATGGGAGGATTGCCTGGATTTGATTAGAGATCAATGGGCGCCGAAAGGCTTCAGCGGAATTTTCCACTGCTTCACTGGAAATTTGTCCCAGGCGAAACGCGCGCTGGACATGGGCTTCATGATTTCATTCGCCGGCAACTTGACCTTTCCCAAGGCGCAACAGATTCGCGACGCCGCTGTCGAGGTTCCTCTCGAGCGCATGCTGATCGAGACCGACTCGCCATATTTGGCGCCGGTCCCGCATCGTGGAAAACGGAACGAGCCGGCCTTCGTCAAGGAGACCGCGCGCAAACTGGGAGAATTGCGCGGGTTGTCCATCGATGAGGTTGGTGAACAGACTTCGCGCAATTTCTACAATTTTTTCAAACTGGCTGAAATGATTGAAAGCAAAGTTCCGGCCCGCTAGAACCCTCCATTCTGGTACCCTCAAGAGTTATATTCCCTTCTTTCAGAAAGATTAGAAAAGTATGCCCGATAACAGCTTCGATGTCGTGAGCAAGATCGATCTGAACGAGGTGGCGAACGCCATTCAACAGGCACTGAAGGAGATTCACACACGTTTCGACCTGAAGGATTCGAAGTCCAATATCGAATTGGAAAAAGATGCGATCGTGCTGCACTCCGCCGATGAGTACAAGCTAAAGGCTGTAAACGACATCCTGCAGCAGAAGCTGGTGAAGCGCGGGGTTTCGCTCAAAGGACTGACCTATGGCGCGGTGGAGCCAGCGGCGGGCGGCACGGCGAAGCGGCGAGTCACTATGCAGCAAGGCATAGCAATCGAAAAAACGCGCGAGATCGTGAAACTCGTAAAGGATTCGAAGAAAAAGGCACAGGCGTCAATTCAGGGTGACCTGGTGCGCATCAGCAGCAAAGACCGCGACACGTTGCAGGAAACGATTGCCCTGCTGAAACAGCATGATTTCGGAATTGATTTGCAGTTTACGAATTACAGAACGAACTAGAGACTTAAATTGAGCGCAACCGCCGCCATTAACGGGAAAGAAGTATTCGATCTGCTGCGGGAGGATCTCGTCGCGCTGGAGGGCGAGTTCGGGCGCGATACGGTATCGGGCGTTCGGGCCATTACGGAGATTGGCGAATATCTGCGCGCGGGCGGAGGTAAGCGAATCCGTCCGGCGTTGCTGCTTCTCTCCGCGAAATTGCTCGACTACCAGGGGCAAGGCGCAGTCCGGCTCGGCGCGGTCGTGGAGATCATTCATACTGCGACGCTGGTACATGATGACATTATCGATGAGGCCAAGACGCGGCGCGGACGTCCCGCGGCCAATACGCAGTGGGGAAATTCCAAGTGCGTGCTCGCCGGGGACTGGCTCTACATGCAGGCCTTCAAGATCGCGGTGCAGGAGCGGAACTTTCGCATTCTGGACACGCTGATCGAACTCACACAGCAGATGGTCGAAGGCGAACTGCTGCAGATGGAAAAGCTGGGGAAGCTGCTCACGCTGGAGGAGCACTTCGATCTGATTTTCCGCAAGACCGCGTGCCTGTTTTCCGTTTGCATGCGGCTGGGCGCAGTTTTAGGCGGCGCCACCGCCGAGCAGGAAACGGCGCTGGGCCAGTACGGACACGACTTGGGCATGGCATTTCAGATTGTGGATGATGTTCTCGATCTGACCGCCTCGGAAGATATTCTGGGCAAGCCTGTCGCCAGCGATCTGCGCGAGGGTAAGGCGACGATGGCGGTGATTCACGCTCTTGAACGCTGCACGCCGGAAGAACGAGCCAAAATCGAAACCGTATTGCGCCATGGAGCTTTCAACGGCGTCAGTCATGCTGAAATTCTGGAAATTCTGCGGCGCTACGGATCGCTGGAAGCCGCGACAGCTCGCGCGGTGCACTATGCGGAATCCGCACAGGAGTCCATTTGCAAATTTCCGGATTCGGAGATTAAGCGCGCCTTGCTTTGGGCACCGGAGTTCGTGGTTGCTCGAGAGAAATAGGTTTCGGTCATAACCCTCACGGCGGGCATGATACGCGCGAGATCCCTCCGCTGAAGCATGCTCTTCCCTTCGACAAGAAACGGCTCCAGTCAGGATGAATTTCCGCGCGAGGTATCTGGCTAGAGTCAGCGCTCCGAAAAGCCGAAATCAGAGATTTCTGCTCCGGGGCAGCGGTATTACAGATTCTTCCGCTTTGTTTATACTGAACCGTTTTCTGTCTCTGGCGAATCAAAGCTTGACCGGATCAAGTTCCGCGAATCAGGTATGTTGATCCTTTATGTATGACTTGCACACTATCTTGGCGCGACAAGGTTACGCCCTGACGTTCGGCTTGCTGTTCGCCGAAGCCCTAGGTCTGCCGTTCCCGGCGGCGATCGCGTTGGTGGCGGCGGGAGCTGCTGTCGCATCTCACACCTTGTCGGGACCAGCGGTTCTTCTCGCCGCTATGTTCGCCCTTCTGATCGGTGATTCGGCGCAATTCTGGCTGGGACGCTACTCCGGATGGGCCCTTCTAGGATTCTTGTGCCGGCTCTCGATGAATCCCGAAACCTGCATTCTTCGCTCGGCCGAATCGTTCTATAAACGCGGCAAGGCGACGCTGATCATCGCCAAGTTCATCCCCGGGATCAACACAATGGCGGCGCCGCTGGCGGGCAGCATGAAGATGCGCTTCGGGCAGTTTTTGCAGCTGGACTTTGTTGGAGCTCTGCTCTACACCGTGACTTACTTGCTGGTGGGATATCTTTCGCGCGATTTTCTGGCAGTCACGTTGAGCGGGTTTCACGCGGCGGGAAAGGTGATGGAAATTATTCTCATCACCGCTCTGGTGGTGTATGCAATCTACCGCACCGTGCAATTCCGCCGTTACAAGAAGTATCGTGTCATGCCGCGGGTGCAAGTCCAGGAACTGGCCGCGCGGCTGGCTTCTGTTGACGCCAACCGGGTGCTGATCGTTGACGTGCGCAGCCATGGCTACTACGACGCGGGTTCCGAGCGGATCGCTGGCTCGATCCGCATCGAGCCGAACAATCTTGAAGAGGAGATCAAGAATCTCCCCAAAGATAAGGATATTTATCTTTACTGTACTTGAGCGCGCGAAGCGACCAGCGCCCGGGTGGCGCATCTGCTGCGGGAAAAAGGTTTCAACACGTTCGTGATCGTGGGCGGTCTAACGGCGTGGCGCAAGGCCGGCGGGCATCTGGAGTCTGTGCCGAAGGATGATCTGGTGAAGCTGCCAACGTTTAGCTAAACCTACCAGTCACGCGCCGAATTGCCGTAGATGATGATCCAGATGTTTGTACATGCCGCGGCCCCAATCCTGCGACGTGAGGGCGCCAAAAAACGGATGCGGATGCCGGGTGCACTGTGGTTCCCCACCCTCGTGAAATTGACGAAGCTTTACCTTGAGCTGCTGTTGTTCAGGCAGAAATTCCCGTTGGTCCAACACTACAAGTTTCGGGTCGGTGGGGCTGCTCCGCGAGAACGGCTTCTCGTTGGTGTAGATCGGCTTGACGAACGATCCGATCAACCTCCCGATTAAGATGCGCGGCGGGTTGATCCGGCCCGAGGCCATATCGAGCGCGGCCGAGCAGTGCGCCATCATCTGGGCAACATCCATCTTTCCCCATTGGCGTTGGGTTGCAGGCTGCAGTTTGTCGATGCGGGCGATCACCTCATCGACCGTCTCCCGCTCGAATAGATTTTTCATACGTTCTCCAACTCAGGTTCGGATCGTCGAAAATCATAGCACCCGCGCCAAGCAGGGTCAGCACGAACCTGCCAGCCTCGATTTACTTAACAACATATAAATTCCCGAGGAGGTTGCGCAATGGTATAGCATTTGTCCGGTTTTGCCGCCATGACTGCCGAGACAACCCAGCAGGCGCCACCTAACGCGCGGATGAACGGCGTCCTTTTCCTGTTGAGCGTGGCGGCCCTGATCAACTACATCGACCGCAGCAATCTCTCGATTGCGGCCGACCTGATTAAAGGAGAACTCCATCTTTCGGACCTGCAACTGGGAACCCTGTTGTCGGCATTTTTCTGGACTTACGCCTGCATGCAGATACCCGCCGGGTGGCTGGTGGACCGCTTCGACGTGAAATGGGTATTCGCGTCCGGCTTCTTTCTATGGTCGGTGGCGACCGCGGCTACTGGCATACTGCATGGATTTGTTGCCCTGATTGTGGTCCGGGTAATTCTTGGACTCGGGGAGTCGATCGTCTTTCCGTCAAATTCAAAGATTCTAGGAACGCACTTCCACGAGAGCCGTCGCGGTAGTGCCAATGCGGCCGTAATTGCCGGCCTCGCGTTGGGACCGGCGATCGGCATGCTGGTGGGAGGAACCCTGGTCGGCCGCTTTGGATGGCGGCCATTTTTCTTGACGCTGGGATTGGGGAGCCTCTTGTGGCTGATCCCGTGGCTGGCTTGGATGCCGCGCCGGACAAGGGTTGCCGCGCCGGCATCGGAAGCCAGGGTCCGCATTGTCGATATTTTGCGGCAGCGCTCGGCGTGGGGCACCTGTCTGGGACAGTTCTGCATCAACTACTGCCTTTATTTCCTGGTGACCTGGTTGCCGTCCTACCTGATGCGGGGCCGTCATTTCTCCATGGATGGAATGGCACGAGCGGGCGGATTGATCTTCCTGATGTTCGCCGTTTCGGCGCTGGTCAGCGGAAAAATCTCCGACCGGTGGATTGCCGCAGGCACCTCCACAACACGGGTACGCAAAACATTGCTGGGCGTGGGATCGGTGGGCTTGGGAGTTTCTTTGATGGCGGCCGCCATAGCGCCGGACGCGATTTTCGTCTGGGTGCTATCGCTGGCCGGCCTCTTCATCGGCCTGGCGGGAGGAACCTGCTGGACGGTTACGCAGACTCTGGCTGGACCACGCCTGGCAGGAAGGTGGGCGGGAGTGCAGAATTTCGTGGGCAACTTCGCCGGTGCCGTTGCACCTATGTTGACCGGATACATCCTCGGCCGGACGGGTCAATTTTACTGGCCTTTTGTGATCGCCGCGGCGGTGTCGTGGATTGGAGCCTTGAGTTGGGTGATTGTAGTGGGACCGATCGAACCCGTGGATTGGGAAAAGAAGCTCAACCGGCCTGAGTTCTCAACGGAAATTACTCCCGTGGCGAGTGTCGCGCGGCCGTAATACACTTTCCGTCATGCGGCGCGAAATCGAAATCAAATTTAGAGTCGCTGATTTGCCGGCGCTCGCCCGCAAGTTGCGAGGGGCTGGATTCCGGCTGGTCACGCGGCGGACCCACGAGATCAATACGCTCTACGACCTGCCGGGTGAAGTCTTGCGGAAGCGAAAGGAACTATTGCGCTTGCGAAAATACGGTTCGTCCTGGAAGCTGACCCATAAGAGCGGCGGCAAAACAGGCCGGCACAGCAGCCGCGTCGAGTTGGAGACGGGCGTGGATGATGGCAAAAAGATGGACGCGATTTTGCGCGGGCTGGGGTATTCCCCGTCATTTCGCTACGAAAAATTCCGCGCGGAGTGGAAGGATAAGCAGGGACAGGTGGTTGTAGACGAAACGCCGATCGGGAACTTCTGCGAGATCGAAGGCCCATCACGGTGGATTGACGCCACCGCGAAGAAGCTGAGCGTGAATCGTGAGGAGGAGTACATCACGAAGAACTATGCGACGCTGTTTGCTGAGTGGAAGCAGGAGACGGGGAATTCAGCAAAGGAAATGACATTTAAGGCCGTAGCCGGACATCGTAGTCCGAATGACTAAGCCGATGGAAGGCCGCTCAAAGTTCGGATCAAGCTTTGCTGTTCGTCACCCAAGGACCGCTTCGCGAAGATAAAAAGTACCCCGCGGCAATAAAACATAAAAACTCGATTATCCTCCCCCTTCTGAGAAACATCCGACCATGGAATACGCCAGCTACTATTCTCGCCTGCAACCTGGAATCCGCTGTCAGTGAGGCTTGCGGTATACTTCCTGCCCCGCAGGCTGAGCTGTTGATAGCGCTTACGATAGTGCCGACTGAACGATTCTCCGGGGAAAAGCCGGGCAATGCCCGCCCACATCCACCACACTCCGACCGCGCCAAGCAGAATGGGAGACCATCCGCGATCCTTCTCGAGCAATGCAAGCAACACGAGGAAAAGACCGGCGAAAAGCCACAATGCGAGCGTAAGTCGATTTCGACTTAGTTTGAAAGAGAGGATACTCGCCGCAGCGTAATCATCGGCTGTGATTTCATATTCGAATTCCACAGTCGTTGAGGAGGAATTCATTAGGCGCCGTGGCATTTCTTATACTTCTTGCCAGAGCCGCAGGGGCATGGATCGTTTCTACCTACTTTCTCCTGGCCGCGGACGACTTGCTGTACGGGCTGTGCGTCTCCCGCCCCGGCCATGCGGGCTTGTTCGAGTTCGCGGCGCTTGCGGCGCATGAAGGCTTCTTCGAGTTCGTCAGCGGACGTCGAAACTAATCGCGGAGGTCGCCGGCCATTGCCGTCGCCGTCATGACCTGGCGTGCCCGGTCCAAGCCCTTGCCCAACTGGTGCGCTCGGCGGCGGACCGCCGGCATCCGGCGGACGCTCCAGGATCTGCATCAGGTAGAGATAACGGACGGTGTCTTCCTGGAAACGCTGCATCATCGCTTCGAACATGTCGAAGGACTCTTTTTTGTATTCGACGAGCGGATCGTGCTGCCCGTAGCCGCGCAGTCCGATGCCCTCTTTCAAGTGGTCCATGCTCAGCAGGTGATCTTTCCATTGCTGATCGATCACGCTCAGCATGATCATGCGCTCGTGATGGCGCATCGCATCAGGCCCAATCAGTTTCTCTTTGGCGTCGTATCGTTCTTTTAGTTTTTCGAAAATCGCGTCGCCGAGTTCCTGGCGATTCAGCGTATCGGCCGGGACACCTTCAGAAAGGAAATCCACGCCAAAGCGGGTGAAGACTGCGTCTTTCAGACCTTTGATGTTCCAATCGGCCGCGTGCGCCTTGGCGGGACAGTATTCCTCGATCAACTCGGCGAGAATGGCCGAGACATAATCTTCAAGAATGAGATCTTTCTGATCTGTCCCTTCCAGCAAGCGGCGCCGCAGACCATATACGGCTTCGCGCTGCTTGTTCATCACGTCGTCGTACTCAAGCAGATGTTTACGGGACTCGAAGTGCTGTCCTTCGACAGCCTTCTGCGCGGTTTCGATGCGCCGGCTGATCATCTTCGATTCGATCGGGACTCCCTCTTCCATTCCCAGCTTCTGAAGCAGAGTCGAGATCCACTCCTTAGCGAAGATGCGCATCAGGTCATCTTCGAGCGCGAGATAGAAGCGCGAAGAGCCCGGATCGCCCTGGCGTCCGGCGCGCCCGCGCAGCTGGTTGTCGATGCGGCGAGACTCGTGTCGCTCCGTGCCGAGAATGTGCAATCCTCCGACCGCGGTTACTTCGTCGTGCTCAACGTCGGTCTGCGTTTTATAGCGATTGAGAGCATCGGCCCACGCGGCGGTGGGAACCGTGTATTCGTTGCCGTTGTAATAAAAGATGGAAGTCTGCCCATCTTCCTGCGGGCCTTCGATCTTTCCCTGCGCTACGCGCAATTGCTGGGCGATTCCCTTCTTCACCAGTTCCTGCTTGGCCATGAATTCGGGATTGCCACCAAGCAGAATGTCCGTACCGCGGCCGGCCATGTTGGTCGCGATCGTGACCATGCCCTTGCGTCCGGCTTGGGCGACGATTTCGGCTTCGCGCTCGTGGAACTTGGCATTCAGCACGACGTGCTTGATGCCCTTTTTCTTGAGCAGGTCCGAGAGCCGCTCGGATTTTTCTACCGACGTCGTGCCCACTAGCACCGGCTGGCCTTTCGCGGCGAGTTGTTGAATTTCGTCCGCCGCGGCGAAATATTTCTCTTTTTCTGTTCGGTAGACGATGTCCGGATTCTCGATTCGCCGCATCTCCATGTTGGTTGGAATTACGACGACTTCCAGCTTATAGATGTTGTCGAACTCGGCCGCTTCGGTCTCCGCCGTGCCCGTCATGCCGGCCAACTTCTTGAACATGCGGAAATAATTCTGGAAAGTGATGGTTGCTAGCGTCTGATTCTCGCGCTCGATCTTTACACCTTCCTTGGCCTCAATGGCTTGGTGCAGGCCGTCGGACCAGCGGCGCCCTGGCATCATGCGTCCCGTAAATTCGTCGACGATGATGACCTCACCGTCTTTGATGACATACTCCACATCTTTGCGATACAGTGCGTGCGCTTTGATCGCCGTCTCGACGTGATGCTTGAGCGGCCAGTTCTCTGGATCGGCGATGTTTCCGATCCCAAGCAGTTTCTCGACTTTCTCCCAGCCTTCATCGGTGACGGTGATGTTGCGATGCTTCTCGTCGACCACGAAGTCACCAGTAAGCTGCGCCGGTTCTCCGGGCGCGACTTCGAGTTCTTCACCCTTTTCCAGCTTCGGGATGATGCGGTTGACTTTGTAATACTTGTCGGTCGATTCTTCGCTGGCGCCGGAAATAATCAGCGGGGTGCGGGCTTCGTCGATCAGGATGGAATCGACTTCGTCGACGATCGCGTAATTGTGCCCACGCTGCACACAATCCTTGATGTCGAACTTCATATTGTCGCGCAGATAGTCGAAGCCGAACTCGTTGTTGGTGCCGTAAGTGACGTCGGCCGCATAGGCAGCGCGCCGCTCTTCATCGTCGAGATCGTGTACGATTACGCCGACCGTGAGGCCAAGGAAACGGTACAACCGGCCCATCCATTCCGAGTCGCGTTTGGCCAAGTAATCGTTGACCGTGACCACGTGGACGCCGCGTCCGCTGAGCGCGTTGAGATATACGGGAAGGGTTGCGACCAGCGTCTTTCCCTCACCAGTCTTCATTTCCGAGATCGTCCCGCGGTGCAACACCATGCCGCCAATTAGCTGCACGTCGAAGTGACGCATGTTGAGGACGCGGCGTCCGGCCTCGCGGACCACGGCAAAAGCTTCCACCAAAATCTCGTCAAGGACTTCCTGCAATGCTTCGTACTCTTGTTTTTCGAATTCTTTCTGCCGATCCACATCGGGCTCGTCTTCGAGCTCCGGATCAGAAACCTCGGGTTGAGTACTCTTCGACACGCGGCTTAACCTCTCCTGAATGCTCTGCCGGAATCCGTCCGTTTTGGCCCGCAGTTCGGCGTCGGTGAGCTTCTGCATCTGCGGCTCAAGCGCATTGATCGCCTGGACCTTGGGCGTCAGCGATTTAACGACCCGTTCGTTCTTGGTCCCAAAAACTTTGCCTAGCAGCTGGTTAATCAAACGGCAATTCCTTCAGGGGGCAGCACGCCCAAGAATACCTTTAAAGCCTAGCATATTAGATGCGAGCCCATCCCATGATGGACCACACGACGAAGCAGGCACCGCACGTACAGTATAATGGCCGCGTCAGTCGCTGGTAACGGAGTCTCCCATGACTGCAAGTCTCTCCTCACTGTTACTTCTAGCCGCGCTGCTGGCCGTTCCTGGCAATGCAAAAGATAAAAAGAAATCCACGCTGCCGGAGTATGTTGTGCGGGCCACCACGGCGCTGGTAGTTATCGCTCCGGATGCGGGCGAACCGGTCAACCAGCCGATGGCCAATGCCACCGCGCGCGACAGCGTGGAGAAGGCACTCATGCAATGGGGGCGGCTGCGCCTGGTGATGCCCGGTGAGGAAGCTGATTTAGTTATCGCGGTGCGGACCGGTAGCGGCAGGATGGTGCAACCTACCATCCGCGGCGGACCGATTGATCAACGCCCTGGAACAGTGCAAGGCGGAGACGGCAATGTTCGCATCGGCGGCCATCAAGGCCAGCCACCTCCACTAAACGACCCGAGCATGGATCCACAGAATGGCCCACGCATGAGCAATGAGGTCGGTGCATTGGAAGACACATTCGAAGTGTATCGCGGGGGGGTGGGATATTCGCTGGATGCGCCTCCGGTCTGGCGCTACATCGCCAAGGACTGTCTGCGCGAGCCCGGCGTTACCGCGGTGGAGGAATTTCGTAAAGCGATCGCGCAGGCAGAAAAACCACAGCCGCCGCAAGCGCCCAAGAAGCCTTGAGCGCACTCACCTTTATTAGGAAGCTTTCTTCCGGTACACATTCCGATAGTCCGCCGTTGAGGCGCGAATAGCGTCGTAGCACTCCGGCTCCCTCCGTTTTTCGTGTATATTCGCCACGACCAATGCCCACCTTTTACGACCGCTTTGTCGAGTGCGCGCAGCGCTGGCCGGACAATGTCGCGCTGGAATTGCAGCGCCACGATCACCTCGAAAGTTGCACGTATGCCGAGCTGCGCCGCATGGCTGAATCGGTGGGCCGATGGATTACGGACAAACAATTCCCGCACGGATCGCGGCTTGCCATTCTGGCCGACAATCATCCACGCTGGGTCGCCGCATACTTAGGAATCATCGCCTCCGGCTGCGCCGCCGTTCCTCTTGACACAGCTTTGCACGACGACCAGGTCACCAAGCTGCTGAAAGACAGCGGCACCGCCGCCGTGTTCTGTGACGCGAAACATCTTCCGGTCTTGCGCCCGGCAGCCAATGAATTGAAACTGGGACTCATCCTGATGGATCCGGACCGCATGACCGACCAGTCCAAACAGGAAGCTTGGCTGGGCACCCTGCCGGCAATCTTTGACGCTGGCCCGGGCAACTTCAAGACCGTGGCTTCAAAGAATGACGATCTCGCTTCCCTGCTCTATACCTCGGGCACCACCGCCGACCCTAAAGGTGTGATGCTGACGCACGCCAATTTCATGGGCGAAGTCGAGGCGGTATTCGACTGGGTCGATCTTGGTCCTTCAGACGCACTGTTGGGTGTGCTGCCCCTGTTTCACGTCCTGGCGCAGATGGCCAATCTGCTGCTCCCCCTGGTCAAGGGTTCTCGAGTTGTGTATCTGGAAACGCTCAACACCACCGAGCTCTTGCGCGCCTTGAGCGAGCGAAACATCACGGCCTTCGCGGTTGTGCCGCAATTCTTCTACCTGATTTATGAGCGTTTAACTCAGGAGATTGCCAAGCGAGGAGTAATCGCCCAGAAAGTTTTCGCCGGGATGGTGGCGCTTAATCGCACGCTGCGCAAAGCCGGAATCAATGTGGGCCCGATTTTATTTCGCAAAGTACACGACACGTTGGGACCGAAGATGCGGTATCTGGTCACGGGTGGATCGCGCTTCGATCCTGGGATTGCGCGAGCTTTCCACGACCTCGGCATCGACGTGCTGCAGGCTTACGGCTTGACGGAAACAACCGCCGGCGTCTTCGCCAATTCGCCGAACGACAACGAGATCGGCTCCGTCGGAAAGGCGCTGAAAGGCGTGGAAGGCAAAATCGTCGACCCACAGTCGCAGGAGGACAGCCCTCCGGTCGGCGAGGTCGCGGTGCGGGGCGCGGTGGTGATGAAAGGCTACTGGAATCGTCCCGACGCGACTGCGGCAGTCCTGCGGGACGGATGGTTTCTCACTGGCGATCTCGGCTATTTCGACTCGCATGGCCACCTGTTCCTGACCGGTCGCAAGAAAGAAGTGATCGTTCTGAGCAACGGCAAGAATGTTTATCCGGAAGAGATCGAGACCTATTACCTGAAGTCGCTTTTGATTAAGGAAATGGCGGTGATGGGATTGGAAGGTAAACCCGGCGAAGGTGGCGATCGCCTGCATGCTGTGATTGTCCCGAATTTCGATACGCTGCGGCAACGCAAGATTGTCAATGCGAAAGAAGCCATCCGTTTCGATATTGAAGGTCTGTCGCCCGGAATACCTTCCACGAAGCGCATTGGCAGCTACGAAATCTGGCAAGAGGATTTGCCACGCACCACTACTCGCAAAATCAAACGCTTCGAAGTCGAGAAGCGGGTGAAAGCAAATCAATCAAAAAAAACGGCCGACGATTCAGAACTGCCGGTGGAGAAACCTTTAACCGCGGAGGAGAGCGCATGGCTCGATCAGCCCGAGGTCCAGCGCGCTTTGAAAATCATCCGCGAGGCCGCGTCCAACGCTCCGCCCACTCTGCGGCCCAACCTCAACCTGGATCTTGATCTCGGCTTCGACTCCATGCAGCGCGTCGAGTTGCTCAGCCGGCTTGAAGAAGAACTTGGAGGCAACGTTGAGGAATCGCAACTGACGGAGATCTATACCGTCCGCGATCTGGTGGATGCAGTCCTGCAGAGCGCCGCCAGCGGCGCGGGGGGGGCTGGCACACGCGTGGCTTTCGCGGGATGGAAGTCGATTCTCGCTGAAGATCCAGACGACCCCGAAGTCCTCGCGCTGGTCCATCCTAATCGGATCAACGACACGTTCTGGTACCTGGTGACGCGATTGATGCAGGTGGTCGCGCTTGATCTCTTTCATTTGAAGGTGACGGGACTCAACAAACTTCCTAAGGATAGACCGTGCATTATCTCGTCGAATCATCAAAGCTATATCGATCCGCTGATTCTGGCGAGTGTTCTGCCGCCTGAAGTATTCTTCAAGGCGTTCGCTGTGGGCACCAGCGAGATTTTCGGCACAGGAATGATGCGCCGCTTGGCGCGCTCCATCAAGGTTATCGTCGTCGATCCGGACGCGAACTTGGTTCCGGCAATGCGCGCTGGAGCTTTCGGCCTGCGGCACGGGATGGCTCTCGTGCTCTATCCAGAAGGCGAGCGGTCGATCGACGGCACTCCCAAAGGCTTCAAGAAAGGCGCGGCGATTCTTTCGATTCACCTGCAAGTACCGATTATTCCGATGGCAATTGAAGGTTTTTATGACGTTTGGCCGCGAAACCAAAGGTTCCGCGGCTTCGCCCCGCTGAAGATGGCCTTCGGCGATCCGATCACTCCGCCGCCGGAATCCGAAGCTTCCGAAGAAGCTTACGAAAAGCTTACTGCTGACTTGAAAGAATGCATCGTTACGATGTGGGAAAAAATGCGGAAGCCTGAAGATACAATCGGCTCAGGCTCCGGCACCCGAGGCTTGTCCGCCGAAGGCAGCAGTGAAGCCATTGAGCACGAGTGAATCGTAGCGGGTTCCGGCACGTTTGATCACTTCCTGTCCAGCCTGCGCGGGCGACATTTTTGCACCTGCGCCTCTCTCTCCGCTGGTCAGAGCTTGATATTCCTCCGCGAGCAGCAGCACTTGCACTTCGAACGAAGCATCGTCAGGCTTGCCCCCGGTTTGACGCAACTGCCGCTCCGACAGAAAAATCGGAATCGCCCGCCGCAAGGACCCGCCCGCGGCACCAGATTTAATCCCTTCCTGGCCGCGGCTCTGCATCGCTTGCTGCAAGTCTTCCTGAGAAACCTGTGCCGCTTTGCAGAGAACTTCGTTGGTGATTCCCAGTTCCTTCATGTTGAATAAGAGCGCTGCGGTGCGAATGTCATCGACGCTGCCCGGGTCTAGACCGACCGCTTCCGCAATCTTGGTAGCGCACATCGAGATACGATAAGCCTGAGTGTCGTTGTGTTTCTGGTTGGCCAGGAAATTCTGCAGGATCACCATCATTCCTTCGTAGCCGTCTTCCATCTCCTGCAAGGTTTTCTGATTTCGCTCGTAGAGCGTTCCGGTCGCATAACCCGCGATCATCAGGACTCCGCCCCAAAGAGTGAGGTCGAACCAGCGGGCGTCGAAGGGCAGTTCAACGCGCCGGGTAAATATCGCTGGATTCACGAATGCCAGCAAGACAACTAATATCACGCTGGCGACAGCGGTGAGCGTGGCGTGCCGCCGTCCGAAATGAAATGCGGAAAAGAGTGTGGGAAGGAAATAGAAAACCAGCGCCATCCGCTGCGAAGCAACCAGGAAATTCAGCATTGCAGCAATCAATACTAGAAACAGCAGCAGCCAGAGTTCCGGATTGATCTTGCGCACAGTGCCTCCGCGGAGGCTAGAGGTACCTGACCTGAAGTCGCTCCGACAGGAACTTCAGGCCGCCAGCTTTCCCGTTCTCTCGGTATTTTCGAGTCGCAGGCAGAAAAGAACCAAATTACTGTGGTAACTACGACCGGCAGAAATGCTACTTGGCACGGGGATGGGTCTGATCGTAAACCTGAAGAACATGCTTCATGGAAAGCTGCGTGTAGCGCTGCGTTGTAGCCAGACGCTCGTGACCGAGCAATTCCTGAATAGCGCGCAGGTCGGCGCCTTCTTCCAGCATGTGCGTGCCGAACGCGTGGCGCAAAGTATGCGGATGCACGTCCGGTGAAAGCCCTTTCGCGACCGCAATCTTTTTGATGATGCGGCCAACGCTGCGAGTGGTCAGCCGGCCGCCGCGTTGATTGATGAGCAGAGCGGCTGTGCTCTTGCGAGTTTGCGCCAGAGTCGTCTGCCGTGCTGGCAGATACGCCCCCAGCGCGCTCCTTACCGAATCTCCGAACGGAACGTAGCGTTCCTTCTTCCCTTTGCCACGAATAAGGATGGCTTCCGCGCTCAGGCGAATGTCGTCTAGGTTGATGCCTGTTAATTCCGAGTTACGTATGCCGCATCCGTACAGCAGTTCCAGCATAAGCCGGTCCCGCTCGGGAAATGCCGCCGCTTCGGGCATTTGACCGTCGAGCACGGAGTTCATCTCCTCGATCGTGGGGACGCGCGGAAGTTTCTTCGCCAGCTTGGGTGTCGCCACTAGCTTCGCGGGATTCTGTTCAACCGCCCCCTCACGCGCCAGCCAGCGATACAGCGATCGCACCGCCGCCAGCGATCGCGCGACAGAGGTCTTGCCCAAACCTTTTTCGAAGAGCTGCGACAGAAATCCGCGAATCGCAATGTGGTCGAGCGATTTCCATCCCTGCGAGCCGGCGTAGGCAGCGAAGTTCGCCAGGTCGCCGCTATACGCTTTGATGGTGTGCGGCGAGGCATTGCGCTCGCGCAAATGGCGAAGGAAATCGGCTACGGCTTTTTCGACGGTAGTGCGTGCTTGGATCATCGTTGATTTCTGATTGTTGATTGTTGATTGAAAACCACAATTGCAAACGCTTTCGGCAATTTTAATCAGCAATCAAAAATCAACAATCAACAATTGCTTTTACTTCGCCTTCGCCCTCGGATGATGCTTCCGATACACAGTCCGCAGGCGATCCATAGCAAGATGCGTGTACACCTGGGTGGTCGAAATATCCGCATGACCCAGAATGGTCTGCACAGTACGCAGATCGGCGCCGTTTTCTACCATGTGCGTGGCGCACGAATGCCGCAGCATGTGCGGTGACGCATGCCGTCCGGAAACTGCCGACGCTGTAGCGACCATCTGCCAGACGCGCTGCCGCGTTAATTTTCGTCCGCCCCGCGCAATGAACAAAAACGGCGAGTTAGCTTCTCGCGGGAACCCAACCCTTATCCCTACTTTTTTTGGAGGGGCAGGGTGGGGATTTTTGACTTTTCTATCCGCCAGCGCGGGACGCCCGTGGGCCAGATAATCCGCAATCGCATCCTGAGCCGGTTTGCCCAACGGCACAATGCGTTCCTTGTCTCCCTTGCCGCGCACGATCATGTATCCCGATTCCAGTTTCAAATCTTCAAGGGTTGCATTGACCATCTCTGAAACGCGCAAGGCCCCCGCGTAGAGCAATTCCAGCATGGCGCGGTCGCGAGCCGCCAATGCTGTTGCGTCTCTTGAGTTGCGACGCCCATTCGCCAGCCGCACAGCGGGAGACGCCAGCGTCGATTCAACTTCATCCCGCGCCAGCGATTTTGGCAAGACCTTCCACTGGCGGGGAGATTCGATATTCAAAGTTGGATCGTGGTCGATTTTCTTATCGATCAGCAGATAACGGTAGAGATGACGCAAAGCCGAAAGCTTCCGCCCCACGCTCCGCCCGTCCACTTGATTGGAAAATAGCTGCTGCAAAAATTCGCGCATATCACTACGTCGCGCGTTGAGAAGAAGCCGCTTGCGATTTTCCATGAACTCGGCGAATTGAAGGATGTCGGTGGTATAGGCGCTGATCGTAAGGCGCGCCAGCCCCTTCTCGATGCGCAGGTAATCGAGAAAGCCCGATAACACATGCGAGTTCGCGTCGGGAGCCATGATCGAAGAAGAGATTTAGTGTGACTGGTATCGGCCACAAGGAAAAGTGATGAAGGAGGTGCGTGGAATAATGCCGTTTGTAGAACGTAACTTCTATGTGCTTCTGACGGCTCGCAGCAGATCGACCGCATACAGCGCCCCTTCCGGCGTCTCTTCGTGTTTGAAGTAGGCATAGACGTCGCGGCCGGCGGCGGCGTGCTGCCCGATGCGGTCGATCATCGAGTGCCGCTCCTGCTCCGTGTAACTCGGCTTGCGAAAGCGGTAATAGACAAATGGGCCGGTCGCGACTTCTGGCGTGGTCATTGTTTCCGTCTCCGCCACACAGAGGGCCACATTGCTCGACTTCAGCTGGTCCCAAGTCGAGTCGCAAAACCATGATTCGTGGCGGAATTCAAACGCGGCGGGAACGGTGCGAGGCAGAATCGCGAGGAAGTCTTTCAGCAGCGCCGCATCCATCTTCAGGTTTGGCGGAAGCTGAAACAGCACCGGCCCTAGCTTGCCGGCCGCGGCCAGTGGTTCGATGGTCGCCAGGAATCTGGGGACGAAGTCCTCAGTCCCCTTCAGGCGCTTGATGTGGGTGATAACCTGATGCGCCTTGATGCCGAACCGAAAATGCTGCGGGGTGTCTTCCAGCCAGTTCTGGATGGTCGATTCCTTGACCAGCTGACGAAAAGTGAAATTCACTTCGACCGTATTGAGTCGCGTGGAGTAGTGGCTCAGGAATTTCTTCTGTGCCAGCTTCTGCGGATAAAAATCGGGCTTCCAGGTCGGATATGCCCACCCCGAAGTTCCGACGAAGAGTTGTGGCATAAGGTCAGCTCGAGCGGCGAATGTTTCTGGCTTCTCGACGCGGGCGGGGGGCGCCCGCGCCACACAATCCTGGATTATATCTTGGCGGATTTTCTTCCAACGGGCTTCTTCTTCGGTGCGAGCTTTTTCTTTCGTGCTGTGTTCCGCGGCGGCAGACCACGGTCATCGGGCTGTCGGCGATCTCAATGGCTTCCGGCTCCTTGGCCACGGTCTCGTTAAGAGATCGCAGATCCGGCAACCTCTGCTTCAATGTGATTACTGGCGCGAACAGATCGCCAAGTTTGTCAACGCGCGAAATCACTTGGGGCGCCTCGAATACCAGCAGGCTAGCGTCCTTCTTCTTGAACGTCCGTTCCACGTCGTCCCAAGTTATCGGAGTAGAAACAGTGGGGTGCTCGCGGGCCCGCAATGAATAGACTGCGATTGTTGTTTTGTGTTCATCGTTTTGACTCCAGTCTACGAACACTTTGCCCGTACGAAGCGTCTTCTTCATATCGGAAACGACCATCTCCGGATGATCCTGCTCCAGCAGTTGCGCAAGCGCGCGCGCAAATGTCTTCGTGGCGTCGTAGTTCGTCGGCGTGTTCAGGGGAACGTAAAGTTGCAGTCCCTTCGAACCGGACGTCTTGGGAAAACTTTGCAGGCCGAAGTGCTCGAAGATCTCGCGCAGCCACAATCCCACCTGGCAACATTGCACAATGGTTGCCGGTGGTCCGGGATCGAGGTCGAACACCATCTCCGTGGGACACGTAATGTCCTTGGCCAGCGCCAGCGACGGATGCAATTCGAGCGCAGCGAGATTGGCCAGCCAGACCAGCGTGGCCAAATCGTTGGCCAGGACGTAATAAACCGTGCGGTGGTTGCCCTCGCTCCAGATCGGAGCGGTCTTCACCCAGTCCGGCCGGTACTTCGGAGCGTTCTTCTCGAAGAACGGTTCACCCTCTACTCCGTCGGGGTAGCGTTTACGGGTCAGGGCCCGCCCCGCCAGATGCGGGATGATCGCGGGCGCAATCCGCGCGTAATAATCAATGACCTGCTGCTTGGTGAATCCCGTGGCGGGATAAAGCACCTTCTCCAGGTTCGATAGCTTCAGTTGCCTGCCCTGAATCTCGACGCTCGAATCGCTCACATGATCTCCGCCTGCTATTGTGCCCGAAATATTGCGGCACGCAAAATACAGCGTTGTTCCTAACTTGCAGTCCTAAATCCCGGCTAGCCTGAGTCACCTTGACTCGATTTGGGCTGGCACCGGTTTGACAACTTCCCTTCCGGCCACGTACTTTCAAACTTCTGCCCTGCTGCTCCGTCCAACAGATGTCTGTGGAAGAAGATGTTGGTCCAACCGTCGGAGGCCCGATGAAACACCATATTGCAAGAATCGCTTGTGTCTTTTTTCTGCTCTCCGCCTTCGCTCTGGCGCAGGACGTCGCGTCTTTCGAAAAGCGCATCACGGTTAAAAAGCTGCCGAACGGCCTCACGCTGCTGATCTGCGAGCGCCCGGAAGCTCCCGTCTTCTCCTTCTTTACATTGGTGGACGCGGGTTCGGCGCAGGATCCGCTGGGCGCCACCGGTCTCGCCCACATGTTCGAGCACATGGCGTTCAAAGGCACCGACAAGATCGGCACCACCGACTACGCCGCTGAAAAGCCGGCGCTAGAGAAGGTTGAAGTTGCCTACGCCGCTTACATTGCCGAGCGCGACAAGACGGTCGACCGCGATGAATCCAAGTTGAAGCAGATGGAAAAAGCGTGGAAGGACGCGATCACGGAAGCCGACAAATACGTGGTCGGCAACGCTTTCGGCAAACTGGTGGAACAAAATGGCGGCGAGGATATGAATGCCTTCACCAGTTACGACGAGACTGGCTATCATTATTCGCTGCCGGAAAATCGCCTGGAACTGTGGGCCTATCTCGAATCCGAGCGTTTCCTGCATCCTGTGCTCCGCGAATTTTACAAAGAGCGCAACGTGGTCATCGAAGAACGCCGCATGCGCACCGATAGCAATCCCATTGGGCGACTGGTCGAGCAATTCACCGCTGCGGCATTCGAGGCACACCCGTACCATCGGCCGACCGTGGGCTGGATGGCCGATTTGAACTCTTTCTCCGCCACTGACGCGCAGAAGTTTTTCGACGAATACTACGTGCCGGCCAACATGGTGGTCGCCGTGGCGGGCGATATCAAGACCTCGCAGGCGATGCCCATTCTTGAGAAGTATTTCAGCCGCCTGCCCGCGCGTCCGCGGCCGGACGAGATGACCACGACCGAGCCACCGCAAAACTCTGAGCGCAAGGTAGTGTTGAAAGAAACCTCGCAGCCACTTTATCTTGAGGGTTACCATCGTCCGGATTACCGCAGCAAAGATGATGCCGTGTTTGACGCCATCACCGACCTGATGTCGGAAGGCCGCACTTCTCGACTCTATCGTGCTCTGGTGCGCGACAAAAAGATCGCCTCGTACTCGGCGGGATTCAGCGGCATGCCCGGCACCAAATATCCTCACCTGTTCGCGTTCTACGCCGTCCCACTACCTGGACACACCACGCAGGAGATGGGCGATGCGATCCATGCGGAAATCGAAAAGCTGAAAAAAGAAGATATTACCGACGACGAACTGAAGATGATCAAGACGCGGTCGAAAGCCAACTTGATTCGCGGCCTGGCCGACAATGAGGGGTTGGCCACGCAGCTAGCAACTTATCAAACCCGATACGGCGACTGGCGCGAATTGTTTCGCTCGGTAGACCGCATCGATCAGGTGACAAAAGCCGATATCCGCCGCATTGCGAATCAGATCTTTGTCGACACCAATCGAACCGTCGGTGAAATCGAAACCTCGGGTCGAGGCGAATCCTCCCCGGGTGACCAATCTTCCGGTAACACTGCCGATCAGGGAGGTGCGCAATGAAGAGGTTTCTTCTTCTGACGAAGCTGACGGCGATGGCCACGATCTTTATCTTTATCTTTATCCTTACCCTTGCACCGGTTCCTCAGGCCTCGGCGCAAGCCGCCAGTTGGCAGCAGATTCAAATCCCGCCGCTTCCCGCTTTCAAACCGCCGCAGCCCAAGCGCATTGAACTCAAGAACGGCATGGTCATTTTCCTTCAGGAAGATCACGAACTGCCGCTCATCGACGGCACTGCTCGCATTCGCGGCGGCTCGGTGAACGAACCCACAACGAAGGTGGGCCTGGTCGATATCTATGGTGAAGTCTGGCGTACTGGCGGCACAAAAACGCAGACCGGCGACCAACTTGACGACTTTCTCGAAGTTCGTGCGGCCAAGGTAGAAACTGGCGGCGGCCCGGACTCTACTACTATAAGTTTTTCGTGCCTGAAGGGCGATCTGGACGATGTCTTCAAGGCGTTCGCCAATGTGTTGCAGAATCCCGAATTCCGCGCCGACAAAATCGACATCGCGCAGAAGGAATTAATCGATGCCATCTCGCGCCGCAATGATGAGGTTGGCGAAATCGCGCGCCGCGAGACCGTGAAGCTGGCCTACGGTGCGGACAATCCGTATGCCCGCCAAGCCGAATATGCGACTGTTACCGCAGTCACGCGGCAAGACCTGATCGACTGGCACAGCAAATATGTCCATCCCAACAACATTATTCTCGGCATCAGTGGAGACTTCGACTCGGCGGCGATGGAAGCCAGGCTGCGCGCCGCATTCGACGCGTGGCCCCGAGGTCCGGCGATCCCGAAGAATCAAGTTCAATACCATCCGGCTCCTCCCGGCGCTTACCTGATCGCCAAAGAAGACGTAAACCAAAGCACGATTCATATGGTCGCGCTCGGGACCACGCGCGATAACCCCGACTATTACGCCATCAGCGTATTCAACGAGGCGTTCGGTGGGGGCTTTTCTTCGCGCCTGTTCAACGATATTCGGACGAAGCGTGGGCTCGCCTACAGCGTCGGCGGCGGCATCGGGACGAATTTCGGCCATCCCGGAATTTTGCAGGTTTCCATCGGCACGAAGAGTCAGACCACGATCGAAGCGATTCAGGCGGCGACAGAAGATATCGACAATCTTTCAAAACAGCCGATCACCGACGACGAAATTCAGCACGCGAAAGATGAAATCCTTAACGCCTTTATATTCCGTCTCGATTCGCCCGACAAAATTCTAGCCGAGCGCATGACGTACGAATATTACGGGTATCCTCCCGACTGGCTCGACAAATATCAGGCGCAAGTCAAGGAGGTTGCGGCCGCCGACGTCAATCGAGTGGCTACCAAATATCTGCACCGGGATCAAATGGCCGTGCTGGTTGTCGGCAACACAAAGGAGTTCGATAAGCCGCTCTCGTCCCTTGGGCCGGTGAAGACCATCGACATCACGATTCCGCCTCCACCGGCGGAGAAGGAACAAAAAGGAGAGAATGCCAAGCCCGCCGCTTCCAACCCTCAGGGCAAAGCGCTGGCCGCGAAAGTCGCCGCCGCTATGGGTGGCCTGCCTAAGTTGCAATCCATCAAGACCATGCACGTCACGATCTCCGAGAGCGATTCCGGCGCCCCGGCTACTCCGGTCGACGTATTCCTCGCATTCCCCGACCGCATGCATGTCGACGTGGAGACTCCACAGGGAAAGCTGACCATCGTGGCTTCTCCGGACGCCGCTTTCATGTCAATGGCCGGGATGGGCTCGCGCAGTATGCCCCCGGATCAGAAAACGGAGATGCTCTCGCAACTGCAGCATGATCTCGTCTTCGTGGCGCAGCACGCCGGCGATCCCTCTTTCACGTTCACCGCCGCGGGGACGGAAAAAATCGGCGACGTCGAAGCCGCCATTCTCGACATCGGCGGTGCCATTCCCTGGGTCCGCTGGTACGTCGATCCCAAGACCGGCTACATCCTCCGCGAAAAATATAAAGCTATGGGACAGTCGGGCCCCTTCGAGGGCGAAACTAATCTCGCCGACTGGCGCGCCGCCGACGGCGTGACCATGCCTTACAAACATCAAAACAAGCAGGATGAAAAGGAAACCAGCAACGCGGAAGTCAAGAAAATCGAACTCAATCCCACGCTCGATCCCAAACTTTTTGCCAAGTCCGCGGAGGCTACGGCAGAAAAGCAATAGCGGAGTTTCCTATGAAACCGCTTGCAATTCGTTTTGTGTTAGTCGGATTCACTCTGTTCGCAATGTCTGCGGTTGCGCAAGTCACCACTTCTCAGTACGACAACCTGCGCACCGGCGCAACTCTCATCGAGAAGACATTAACGCCGCAGAACGTCAATGCAAAACAATTCGGCAAGCTGGGCGCGTTCAAAGTCGACGGCGCAGTCTTCGCGCAGCCGTTGTTCATTCCGTCGGTCGAGATTCCCGGCAAGGGCAGGCACGACGTTATCTTCATTGCCACCGAGCATGACAGCGTCTTCGCCTTCGATGCAACGCGCCCCAGCGATCCGCCGTTATGGCAGGTCAGCATGCTCGACAAAGCGCGCGGCTCGGTGCCCCTATCCGAAGATGACGCGCAGTGTCCATTTATTCGGCCCGAAGTCGGCATCACGTCCACGCCCGTAATCGACCTACCAACCGGCACGCTCTATGTGTTGGCTCGCACGAAGATCCGCCACGCTGTCGGCGACGACGAATATTTTCAGCATCTGCACGCCCTCGCGATCACCACCGGGGTAGAAAAATTTGGCGGCCCGAAGCTGATTTCCGCATCTGTGCCGGGCAAAGGCGCGGGCTCCACCAACGGACGAGTCGCATTCCATCCTCTACTCGAAAATCCGCGTGCGGCGCTTCTGCTTGCAAACCGCGTTCTCTATCTAACCTGGGCCTCCTCCTGCGACGTAGACCCCTACCACGGCTGGGTGATGGCCTACGATCCGGAGACTCTCGCGCAGAGGGCAGTACTGAACATCACGCCCGACGGCGACCAAGGCGGCATCTGGGCGAGCGACACCGGGCCAGGGGCCGACACAGCCGGCAATATCTACGTGCCGACTGGCAACGGGACATTCGATGCATCGTCAGGAGGCCGGGACTACAGCGACTCGGTCTTGAAGTTGGCGATTCAAGGCTCTTCGATCGTGGTTCGCGATTACTTTACGCCTTACGATCAGGCGCGACTGAGCGCCGGTGATGCCGACTTGGGATCTAGCGGTCCGCTCCTTTTACCCGATCAGCCCGGTCCTCATCGCCATCTGCTGCTGCAGCCCACCAAGGGCTCCATGTTATACGTAATCGATCGCGACGGAATGGGCCAGTTTCATCATGACGGTGATTCCATTGTCCAGAGGATTCGCATGGCCGGAGGAGGCTACGGCGCGATGGCGTATTGGAACGGGCACGTGTTCTTTGCCTGCAGCGATGACTTCCTGCGCGATTACACAATCAAGAACGCCCAACTCACCCTGAACACATACTCCAACACGAAATTTGAGAACCCCGGTGCCACCCCTTCCGTTTCAGCAGACGGCAACAAGAACGCGATCATATGGGCCATCGCGACTAAAACCTGGAATGGTCCCGACAACAAACCAGCGGTCCTTTACGCCTTCGATGCCACCAACATTGCCCAGCCGATTTACACTTCCGAACAGAATGGCCAACGTGATCGCGCCGCCATGGCAACGCGTTTCGTAATCCCTGTAGTTGTGAACGGACGCGTATACTTCGGCGCCAGAGGCGAAGTCGAGGTCTACGGGCTCTTGCAATAGCCGGTCGGCGGTTACTGCACTCAGCCAAGGACGGCTAACATCGTTTCTTGCGCGCCGTCTATCCGCCATCTGCATACTCCGACGGAGGATTTATGAGATTCAATGCATCCAGGAATTTCGTCCTGGTTTTTACCGCCGCTCTTGCGGTCATAGTCTTCACTCCGGCTCAATCTAAGTCCCAACGTGGCCAAAAGGACTCTGATCTCAGCGTCCGTATTCAGCACGTGGAGAACGGCATTCCTCCGATTCCTTTAAGCGGCACCGAACCGCCGCTGCAGCTCAACGTCGAGAAGTTGATGCAACTCTACAAATGCCCCGGTCTCAGCGTCGCCGTGATCGACAACTTCAAGATTGCCTGGGCCAAGGGCTATGGTGTCAGGGAAGCGGGCAGCAGCAAGCCCGTGACCGTCCATACTCTTTTTCAGGCAGGCTCAATCAGCAAGCCCGTGGCCGCAACCGGAACCCTCTACCTGGTCGAGCACGGACAGCTTTCTCTCGATGAGAACGTGAACCAGAAACTGAAATCGTGGCAAGTGCCCGAAAACGAGTTCACCAAGGATCAAAAAGTCACGTTACGCCGCATCCTCAGTCACAGCGCGGGACTCACGGTGCACGGGTTCCCCGGCTATGAAGCCGGTTCGCCCATCCCCACGCTGTTGCAGATCTTCAACGGCGAGCCTCCAGCTAACACCGCGCCAATCCGTGTGGATTTCGTCCCCGGAACAAAATTCCGCTACTCTGGCGGCGGCGTCACCATCGAGCAGCAGCTCGTGATCGACGTGACAGGCAAGCCATTTCCGCAATTCATGCGGAAAACCGTTCTCGACAAAATCGGGATGTCCGACAGCACTTACGAGGAACCTCTACCGCCCGCTCGCGCCGCAATGGCCGCGACGGCGACGAATACCGACGGCCTGCCCGTCACCGGCAAGTGGCATATCTATCCGGAAATGGCAGCGGCAGGACTGTGGACCACCGCCACCGATCTGGCGAAGTTCGGTATTGAGATCGCTCTCTCGAAGCAAGGAAAAGCCAACCACGTTCTCTCCGAGTCCACGACGCGCGAGATGTTGAAGCCTCAGATCGAGCAGGTCGGCCTGGGTTTCTTTCTCGGCGAATACAAAAACCCTGAAGAGTTCGGCCACAACGGCGCTGATGAAGGCTTTCAGGCCGTTCTGATCATGTTCGCCGATTCCGGCAAGGGTGTGGCCATCATGGCTAACTCAGACAACGGCATCACCGTCGCGAATCACCTGATCCAGAGCGTTGCCAAAGAATATGGATGGAACTACACTCCCGAGCCAGCGTCGGCTGCGGGCCTGCTCATGCTGGTGGCCAGCATCAAGAGCCCGCAAGCCGTCATCACACGATATTCGGAGCTGAAAACGGCAGGCTCCTCTTCGCCTTACGCTCTGGACGAAAACACACTCATCGGTCCCGGCTATCATTTTCTGTTCGCTGGGCAGACCGACGCCGCCATCCAAATATTCCAATTGGAAGTGAAGGACTACCCAAAATTTTGGAATGCCTACGACAGCCTGGGAGAGGCTTATCTGAAAGCAGGACAGAAGGAACTGGCTATCCAGAACTACGAGAAGTCGGTTGAACTGAACCCGCAGAACCAGGCTGGCATCGACGCGCTCAAGAAACTTCGCGACCAGAAATAGTTCACGGGAAAACCGAGCTGCGCATTTTCGGTGTACATTAATTCGGAAAGACGAATTGAACCATGATACCGAATCCCACGCGCGATCCGGATCTGCCTGCTCTGCCTCTCGCCAGCTGGAAAGATACTCTTGCCACGGTGCATATGTGGACGCAGGTCGTCGGGAAGGTGCGGCTGAAATTATGTCCGCTGGTGAATCACTGGTGGAACGTGCCTTTCTATTTGACTGCGCGGGGAATGACGACTTCGGCGATGCCCTATTCGCGCCAGGCAAATCCGGGGACGATCTCGGGAACTATTTCCGGAACTATCTCGGGAACTATCGAAGTCCGCTTTGATTTCATCGACCATAAGCTCGTGCTCGAAACCAGCGAAGGCCGCTCTGTCGCAATCGCGCTCAAGCCGCAAAGCGTCGCTGAGTTCTACAAGGAGTCCATGGCCGCACTCTCCGATCTTGCTGTGACGGTGAAGATCTGGACGACGCCATGCGAGATTCCCGATCCTATCCCTTTTGAGAAGGACCACGTTCATGCCGCCTACGATCCGGCAGCCATGCATAAATTCTGGCGAGTCCTCGCCTGGGTCGATCAAGTATTGAAGGAATTCCGGGCTGGATTTCTGGGCAAGGCTAGTCCCGTCCACTTTTTCTGGGGAAGTTTCGATCAATACTTGATCGACCCAGGCGAGGACTCGGCGCCCGAACGTCCGGGAGCCGATTCCATGACTCGCGAAGCCTATTCGCACGAAGTGAGCAGTGCCGGATTCTGGCCCGGAGGCGGCGATATTGCCGGACCAGCTTTTTATTCTTACGCTGCGCCGGAACCGCCCGGGTTCGCGGAACGAAGGGTTCGTCCGCAAGGGGCCTTCTACCATCCGCAACTGAAAGAGTTCCTGCTGATGTACGACGACGTGCGCACCGCTGATTCTCCGAAAGCGGCGCTGATGGAATTTCTCCAAAGCACCTATGATGCCGCAGCCGATGCGGGGAAATGGGACCGCAGAGCCCTGGAACGTTAGGCATCGTTCTTACATCCATTCGCCAAACTGTCTTGCGCGTGCATTAAATCGGACATGTACGCGACGGAAACCAGCGATCTCGAAGTCTAAGTACGGGCTGCTCGACAATCATCGCCATAGCTATACCCACAATAAGGCTGAGCCCCACGCAGAACAGCCATTGTCGCGTCTCCAATGCAGGGCTCCAAGCTAGTGGGTAGCTAGTCGTCATGCATTTCGTTCGAATGTAGGGGCGGAGGTAGTAGATGATGATCCAGTGCCATAGATATATCGAGTACGAATAGAAACCGATGCGTGCAAGCAGCTCCACCGGAACCGACAGCAGGTGTCCCCGTCGGAATGGTACGTGGATCGCCCAGGTTAACAGACAAGCGAAGCCAAGAAATGTGCAGGTGAGCCCCCACGTATACATGTGCCAATATTCAAGCTGCAAAAAATAAACTGGAGCGAGCAGCATGCCGCCCGCAACGAGAAGCGGCCAACGTGCAATGCGGGCAAGTACGAGTGGTTTGAAGTGGAAAAAGTAACCAATCATCACACCGCAAAACAAACCATCCATACGGAGGTGAGTCGGGAGCAAGTAGCTATAGTAATCGTTATAGGAAGACGCTTTTGCCACCATACGAAGCGAGAGCGAGGCGATTGCAATTAGCAAAAAGACGACTGGAATTGGCGAGAACGGGTCCTGCTTCTTGGCACGCAATTTCATCAAAATCAGCAGGAATATCGGCAGCACGAAATAGAAATGCTCTTCGACTGACAATGACCACGCGTGGCCCGAAACCCCTTCAAAATAGCTGGACAGAAATGTGGCATCAATTAAAGCTAGACGGACCGGAGATTTTACGCCCGGGATCTTCCCGAACATCAGCAGATACACAACCGTTTGGACCAATGTGTAAAGGTAAAAGGCAGGATAAATTTTCAGGCCCCTACGCAGCCAAAATGTTTTAAGGCGAATGTCTCCGAATCGTTTGTATTCTTGAAAGAGCAGGCCCGAGATCAAAAAACCGCTGATGACGAAGAAGAGATCGACACCGCACCATCCAATTTGAGTCAGGAATTCTGAAATATTGGTGTGTCTGGCAAGCACAAGGAGGACCGCGACGGCGCGCAGTGCATCGACTACTTTGTTACGCCCATTGAACTTAGGCTGCGCGTCAGAAATGGAAGAGTCCTTTGCAGACGATTTATAAGGTTGAAAACTAAACGTTGCTCATGTTGCCTGTCATTGCTCACTTTAAGCCGATTGTATGAGTTCGGGGAGCCCCAGAAAGATAGCTAAAGTAATGCTTGCGCGGCTGACGTCTATCACCTTGTTTGCGGCGAATGGCGGCAACTTAGCCTCTTCACCCCGAGCGCACGATTCGCGAGGGTGACCTCATTTTGCTTGACAGCCTTCTTGGCAGTCGGTACCATAGGCGAACAAAAGACGAATGTGTCATGTCTTCTTTGCCCTTGTTCCCTCTTCCCGACAAGCCCCGGCTGATCGGCATTGCGCGGCTCGCGTCTGAGGGCGAATCCCTGCGCGAAGGGCACAATGTTGAATACTTCACGCTTCCGTCCAAGTCGCTTCTGAATCGCTGCGTCAGCAACCGTCAGATGCCTTTCACCTGGACAATCAATCCATATCGCGGCTGCGAATTCGGATGCCGCTACTGCTATGCCCGCTACACGCATGAGTTTATGGAAATGCGCGATGGCATGGAGTTCGAGCAGAAGATTTACGTGAAGCAAAATGCCGCCGGCCTGCTCCGTCACGAACTGCGTCGCGTCAAGCCCGACGAAGCCATCGCGCTCGGCACTGCTACCGATCCTTATCAGCCGGCCGAGCGCCGCTATGAACTCACGCGCGCAATCCTGAAAGAGTTCGCGCTGCATCGCGGCTTCGAGCTCGGCATCGTCACCAAGTCGAATCTCATCCTTCGCGACCTCGACTTGTTGAAAGAAGTCGCTCAATCGAACAAACTCTCAGTGCATGTTACGGTCACCACGCTCAACGTTGAGCTGGCGAGGATTCTCGAGCCTCGCGCCCCGCGCCCCGATCTACGCCTCGATGCCGTTCGCGCCCTGAGCCAGGCAGGATTGCGGGTGGGTTTGAGTTGTTCGCCCGTGGTTCCGGGAATCACCGACTCTCCGAAGGATCTCGAAAGCTTGATTCGCGCCGCCGCCGATGCCGGCGCCGACTACGTTTTCGCCAACCCTCTTTTTCTGAAGCCTTGCTCGGCAGCCATCTTTCTTCCCTTCCTCCAAAAAAACTTCCCGAATCTCGCTGAGAACTATCGCCAGCGCTATCAGGATCGCGCCTTCCTTCCGCCTGCCTACGGCAAGCGACTGTCTCATCTAATCGCGCGCCTGCGTGAAAAATATAAGGTCACGAGCGCGCGGCGCCCTGCCTATGCAACGAAGTGGCCGGTCCAGGCTTCCGACGAGCAGCTGAGTCTGTTTTGAACGTCACAATTGAGTAATCGGAAAATTTAGTAATTGGGAAATTTGCTGTTTAGAAATACATCTATCAATTTCTCAATTACGAAATTCCCTAATTAATCAATCCTCTATAATCTTTCCTTATTCTTCATGGCAACCGCCTTCCCACCGACCGGACCACCCGCTGCGGAACGAGTTCCTTTCCGCATGCGCTTGCACAATTTCTGGCGGCGCGTCACCGAAGGTCTTGAGGTCAGCCAGCTGTGGTCGCAGTTCGAGTCCGACGCCCGCACCAGCTACCGCTTGTATTCGCGCGACGTCGAGGCGAAAACGCCGGATGGCCTGACGCGGCGTGGCCGCCGCCTGCACGTCGTCAAGGAATTTTTTTGGGCGGTGTTCGAGAAACTCTCGCCCGCGCGCCGTGTCTTGCTGCTCCTGGCACTCATTTTCCTGGCGATTCCGCACGCAGCACTCCAACGGACCGGCGAAGACGGGAGACTCTATGCGGTTGAATTCGATCTTCACTTCTGGGCGGCACTCTTGCTTCTTCTACTGCTCGTGCTGGAGATTGCCGATCGCGTGGTGATGAAGCGCGACTTGCAGATCGCGCGGGAGATCCAGACCTGGCTGTTGCCGGGCGCCCCTCCTCAGATTCCCGGCTTGGTAGTCGCCTATGCGACCCGCCCCGCGAACACCGTGGCCGGCGATTACTATGACGTTTTCCCGCGCCCCGGCCGAATCAATCAAGAAAATCGCGTGGTCCTCGCCGTGGCTGATGTGGCTGGCAAGAGCATTCCCGCAGCCATGCTGATGGCCACGTTTCAGGCGAGTCTCAAAACTCTTTCGACGGCCCAGGTGGCCCTGCCCGAACTTGCCTGCAACATGAATCGCTACGCCTGCAGCAACAGCCAGGGAGGATTGCGTTTCACCACAGCCTTCCTCGCGGAATATGATCCCGTGCGTCGGACCGTCGACTACATCAATGCCGGTCACAACAATCCGATCCTGCGCCGCGCTAGTGGACAAATCGAACGCCTCGATGTCGGCGGACTGCCCTTCGGCATTCAGCCCGAAGTGAAATACGAATCCGCGACGGTTACGTTATCGCCGGGCGACTGGCTGATCATCTTCACCGACGGGTTAGTGGAAGCCGAAAACGCCCGTCAGGATGAATACGGGGAAGCGCGGCTGCTGGCCGCGATCGAAGCCGGAAAATTGGTCGCGCCTACGGAAATGCTCAAGGGCCTTATGGCCGAACTCGATCTCTTCGTTGGCAACACTCCTCAACACGACGACGTCACCTGCATGCTGCTCAAAGCCGGGAGTTTTTGATAGAAGAAGCTTTTAGCTTTTAGCTCTTAGCTCTTAGCTTTGGCCAGGACGGACTCTTCCAGACGATCTTGGATTTGGAAAGAGGCCCGCTTTCAGGCCCTTGCTTCCTGTGGGTTCCAAACAATATGGCGGGATCCGACTGCCAAGCAGTGTCAGTTTTGGCGACGAATTCTGCTAGCGAAGGAGGTCGCAGCACGGGAAGAGAGGACTAAAGTTTGCCCTTGTAGTGAAAACAAAGCGGTTCGCAATGAGCCTTCGTAACCAAGGTAACTGGCGGCTTTGGCGAGGCAAGTGCAAATATCGTGAACGACTGCGTCATTCGTGAGCAGAATAAATTCGAACGAAGAAAAACGAGGGAAAATCGAGATGCGTAAACAAAAGGGTTTCTCATTGATCGAGCTGCTGATCGTGGTGGCCATCATCCTGATCATTGCAGCTATCGCCATTCCGAACTTGATGCGCGCCCGCATGTCGGCCAACGAAGCGTCAGCCGTGGGCTCGGTGCGTAGCATCAACACCGCGGAGATTTCTTACAACGCCGCATATTCAAACCTTGGCTTCGCCGTCGTCCTGGCCAATTTGGGTGGCCCGGCAGGTGCGGCTTGCGTTCCGTCCACCACCAGCGGTTGCTTCATCGATAGCTCGCTATCAACCGGAACCAAGAGCGGCTACAAATTTACCCTGGCGGTTGGGACCAGCCCTGCAGTAGGCGGCATCGTTCCGTCCTACAGCATTTCGGCTACTCCGGTCACGCCAAACCAGACCGGCACGCGGTACTTCTGCTCCTTTGAAGATGCCGTGGTCCGCTCTTCGACGGGTCTGCCGACATTGCCTTGCGATGCGACGACCACAGCCCTTCAGTAAACATGATTCAAGGTTTGGCGAAGTACCTGGGGGAGGGTACAAGCCAGGGAGCAGCGAACGCAAGTTCGCTGCTCTTTGTTTTTTGCTCCTATTTCGCTCGGAGCGCGTCTGTCATTCAACTCACATTGCCATCGTGACAAAACGACAAAAAGTGTCAGTCTAATTTTGGTATTTCGCTCCATGCAATTCGATTCCAGAACCTGGATATACGCTAATGCTTGAAAAACAAGCACTTCGCACCCTCCACAATAGAGGCATATGTGCTCGGGTCTGGACATTGCCTTGCATGAGAACTTGGGGCGACTTGAAACATAGTGGGTCAAAAAATTCAACTGGGGAAGAAGGGAAAAAATAGAAATGCGTAAACAAAAAGGCTTTTCACTTATCGAGCTGCTGATCGTAGTGGCCATCATCCTGATCATTGCAGCTATCGCGATTCCTAACTTGATGCGCGCCCGCATGTCGGCCAATGAGTCGTCTGCAGTGGGCTCCGTGCGTAGCATCAACACCGCTGAGGTGTCTTACAACGCCGCGTACTCAAACCTTGGCTTCGCCGTCGTTCTCGCCAATTTGGGTGGCCCGGCAGGTGCGGCTTGCGTTCCGTCCACCACCAGCGGCTGCTTCATCGACAGCTCTCTGTCGAGCGGCACTAAGAGTGGCTACGTCTTTACACTCGCGATCGGTACCAGCCCTGCCGTAGGCGGAATTGTACCGTCCTACAGCATTTCGGCCAGCCCGGTGACGCCGAATCAGACCGGCACTCGGTACTTCTGCTCCTTTGAAGATGCCGTTGTCCGCTCTTCGACCGGTCTTCCCACGCTACCCTGCGATGCGACGACTACGGCTCTGCAGTAGTCATCGTTCGTCTGTTCGAAATATCCCGGGAGTAGCGAAAGCAATTTCGCTGCTCCCGGTTGTTTTTGGGACCTCTCGCCGCAACTTCGTGCTGTGCTAATTCATGGACTTCACCTGGACAAAAACTGTCATTGCGTGGCGAATTTCAGGTCAACCTGACCCTTTTCCTTTATCGTGTGTCAGCAATCCTCTGAAAACCAACACATTCGACTTATCCCAGAACCTGAAATCGGCCCGTTACGTGCATACAGAGAATGGTGGTCTCAGGCCGGTGTCAGACATTCTCGGGATCTAGCGAGAGCACTCACAGCCGGATCAAACCTATGCGAAAAATGAAGGGGTTCTCACTGATCGAGCTGCTGATCGTGGTGGCCATCATCCTGGTCATCGCGGCCATTGCGATACCAGGGCTGTTACGCGCCCGAATATCGGCGAACGAGTCGTCCGCGGTCGGTTCCCTCCGCATTATTAACTCGGCCGAAATTTCCTATGACGCAGCGTATTCGAACATGGGTTTTGCCACGACGCTCTCCTATCTCGGCGGGCCTGCCGGCGCCGTGTGCGTGCCCTCCACCAGCAGTGGCTGTTTTATTGATGGCTCATTGTCCAGTGGAACCAAAAGTGGTTACACATATTCCCTGCAAATCGGCAGCACTCCGGTTGTGGGAGGGATTGCGCCGTCTTACAGCATCATCGCCGCACCCCAGATTCTTGATGTCACTGGAATTCGGTCCTTCTGCTCGTTTGAAGATGCGGTGGTTCGCTCGTCGATCGGTGTCATCGCACCCCCTTGCGCTGCGACCGTTACCGCTATTCAGTGATCGGAGCCCGTCGGTTCTGGGAATCCCGAATAGCAGGTTACAAAAGTACCTCGGAACTTTCCTCGCGCGATCGACTCACGGTTTGATCTCAGTATAATTTCCTTCGTATGGGCACAATTTCAGTGGCGCCAGCGACGGTGCCGTCCGCACCGGCAAATGAAGCGAACTCCGCGACGCTGGCTTTATTCTCGTCTGCGCGCAAACGTTCTGCCGTTCTTTCCCTGCTGCTTGTTCTCATCACGCTCGCTTTCTACAACGGCGTCATTCACAACGCATTTATCAACGTCGATGACAACGGATACGTCACCGAGAACGAGCATATTCATGCAGGTCTCACTCCGGCTACGGTGAGGTGGGCTCTCACTACTTTCGAATGCGAGAACTGGCACCCCTTGACCTGGGTTTCCCACGCTCTCGACTGGCAATTGTTCGGAAAGAATCCTGCCGGGCATCACTACATGAGCGTTCTTTTGCACGCACTGAACGCGGTGTTGTTATTCATGCTGCTGCAGAGCGCGACTGGTTTCACGTGGCGCAGCCTGACGGTGGCTTTACTTTTCGCGGTGCACCCGGTGAATGTGGAGTCCGTGGCATGGGCCGCGGAGCGGAAGAACGTCCTCAGCATGTTGTTCTTCCTGCTCGCCATGCTGGCCTATGGATGGTATGCCCAACATCCGTCGCTGCGACGCTACGCATCTGTAGCGCTTCTGTTCGCGCTGGCGTTGATGGCAAAACCTCAGGTCATTACTCTTCCCTTCGTTCTCCTGCTTTGGGACTTTTGGCCCTTGCAACGCTTTCGCACCAGCGCGGCCGTGGGTACTCGCTTCAAACCGGCATCGATTCAATGGCTGATTCTGGAAAAATTACCGTTGCTCTTGCTCTCCGCCGGGGATGCGTTACTCACGATGCGGGCACAACACAATGCCTTACGCAGTGCGGTAAAGGGATATCCGCTCTATGCGCGGGTGGGAAATGCCCTCGTTTCCTACACCCGTTATGTGGGACATGCCTTCTGGCCGCTGCATCTTTCTCCTGTTTATTCCCACCCAGGCGAAGCCCTTCATCTGTGGCAAGTCGTGGCATCGGGTGCATTCTTGGCGGCGACGACGGCTTTGGTTATCGCATCGAGAAAGCGATACCTTCTTATCGGCTGGCTGTGGTTTCTTGGCATCCTGGTTCCGATGATCGGAATTGTGCAGGTCGGCGATCAAGCTATGGCCGACCGCTATGCTTACATCCCGTTCATTGGCCTGTTTTGGATGGCTACTTGGGCGGTCGCCGAGGCGAGCGAATCCATGCGGGTTTCTGACCGATGGCTCGCCGTGCCCGTTTGCCTGGCGGTGGCAGGCGCCGCCATTCTTACGCCGCGACAGGTCGGTTACTGGCACGATAGTGAAACCTTGTGGAAATATGCTCTCACGGTGACTGATCGCAACTTTATCGCTCATTCTTATTTGGCCCAGGTCCTAACCAAGGAGGATAAGCACGAAGAGGCTATCGCCGAATACATTCAAGCCGAGCAACTCCATCAGTATCCGCCGATCGAGATTGGATACTTCGCCGACTATGAACTCCGCCATGAGCACATTTCCGGAGCCGTCAAAGACGCGCATCGGGTCCTCCAGGGAACAAATAATCTTGCCGCGCGCGAAATGGCATACCGAGATCTGGGGATCGCGAATACAAAGCTTGGCAGAGCATCCGAGGCAAGAGAGAACTTTAACCAGGCGTTGCAAATCGATCCGCACGATCTGTACGCTTTGCTCGGCCTCGGTTTGCTGTCGTATCGAGAGGGCGACTTCGCACGAGCGGTGGAATTCTTTTCGCGCACCGTCGCCTCCGATGCCAGCGACTTCAACTATCTATTGCTGGCTACAGCATTGCAAAAATCCGGTCACCGAGCGGAGGCGAATACTGCTTATGAGCAAGCCCGACGCGTCTCCTCCGACTGGCCCCTGGCGCAAAAGAAAGCTAACTGGTTCCTGACGGATTAGCCAGCCCTCCGGTGACCTCCGTAACTCCTACTTGGAACCTATATCCGAAACCCGTGCATATAATTAATTGAACCGTGCACTCTCACGCACCGGCGCAAAAGCACGCTTCGACCATGGCTGCGATTGAAATCCTCGGACTTGAAAAGACCTACAAGGTAGGCTTCTGGCGCCAGCGCCCGAAGCGTGCCTTGCAGCCGCTTCATCTCAACGTCGAAGAAGGTGAGATTTTTGGTTTCCTAGGTCCCAACGGCGCGGGCAAAACCACAACACTAAAAATGCTCATGGGGCTGGTATTCCCGACCGCTGGCACGGCCCGTATTCTAGGCTGCGAATGGACCGATCCTAAAGTTAAAGCACAGATCGGCTTCCTTCCTGAGCAACCTTACTTCTACGACTACCTGACCGCCCACGAATTGCTCGACTATTACGGACAGCTCTCGGGCGTGCCCGGCAAAAACCGCAAGCGACGGATTGAAGAAGTGTTGCAGCGTGTAGGCCTCACCGACGTAAAAGGCGTCCAACTTCGTAAGTTTTCCAAAGGCATGCTGCAGCGCGCCGGGATTGCACAGGCCATTTTGCATGATCCCAAACTGCTCTTCTTCGACGAACCAATGTCGGGCTTGGATCCGCTTGGACGCCGCGAGGTTCGCGACCTCATGGAGCAACTTCAGTGCGAGGGCAAGACAGTATTTTTTTCTACCCACATTCTTTCGGACGCGGAAGCGCTCTGTGATCGCGTGGCCATTATTCACAAAGGCGAATTGCGTGGTGTGGGCGCAGTGGAAGATTTGACTTCGACCGTTCAGGGTAAGGTAGAAGTCATCTGGCAAGGCACGCAGGTCCCGGCCTCCATGAAAGCTCTGGGTGCAGAATGTCACGTCACTGGGGACAGGGTCCGGGCCATCCTGCCAGAAAACCGGCAGGATGCCGCCATCGACTCGTTGCGCCGCGAACGGATTCGCCTCATTGCCATCACGCCACTTCGCACTTCGCTTGAGTCCTACTTCGTGGAGAAGTTGCAGCACTCTCAAACTACCGCGGGGAGCACACTATGAGTTCGCGCATCGTCCACATTGCTTCCAATACATTCCGCGAAGCGGTGCGCGATCGCGTACTGTATAACCTGATTGCCTTTGCCGTTTTGCTTTCGGGCGCAGCAATCTTCGTTGGCCAGATTTCTATCCACATTGAGCGCCTGGTCGTCATCAACCTTGGACTCACGGCAGTCTCGTTGTTCGGCATCGTCATAGCTATCTTCGTTGGAATCGGCCTGGTCTCGAAGGAAATCGAAAAGCGCACCCTTTATACCGTTCTCTCCCGCCCGGTACCGCGATGGGAGTTCATTGTCGGCAAGTTTCTGGGTCTGGCGGGGACGCTGGTCGTAAACACTTTCTTTATGGCGATCGGAGTCTTCGGCGCGCTGCTTTATGTGGCTCATACCTTCTCCGCGCCCGACGCCCTCATCCTAGTCGCTCTCTATTTCATCATTCTTGAATTTCTGATCATCTGTTCGTTGGCCTTGTTGTTCTCGTCGTTCTCATCGCCTCTGTTCTCAGCAGTTTTCGCGTTTTCGCTGTTCGTCATTGGCAGCTTCGCCGACGACATTCGTGGATTTGCTTCTTTAACCCAGGGCGTCACGCGATGGATTGCCACTGCCGCGGCCTATTTGGTGCCCAATTTTTCCGCACTCAATGTAATCAGCGCGGTGGCGCATCAACAACCGCTTTCCTTGCAACTTGTCCTGCAGAACACTTTTTACGCCTTGTTCTACACCACCATGGCCCTGAGCGGCGCAGTCCTGATTTTCGAGCGCAGGAACCTGAAATGATTTTGAGCATTGCAGACCGGAGCTTCGCAGCATGACTGGTCCGCGGCGCACGACCACAATTGTTGCCGCCGGGTGTCTGACCATCTCCATGGTCGCCTGCATTCTTCTGCTCCGGCATATCGACGAAATCCGTCCTCCGGCAATTATTGACGACGCTCTTTACGTCAGTTCACCGAAGATGGTAAAGGCCGCCAGTTTGGGCTTCGACGGCATGATGGCCTGCATTTATTGGACACGCACGGTTCAATACTTCGGCGAACGCCACTTCAACCACGAGCATACCTACAACGAATTAGCTCCTCTGTTGGAGATCACCACCGCACTCGATCCGCGTTTGTTTCCGGCCTACGAGTTCGGCACCAGCTTTCTCGCGCCCGCTTCGCCGCAGGGCGCCGGCGAACCCGCTCGTGCCATTCAGTTAATGGAGTACGGCATCCGGCACAATCCCGACAACTGGAAGCTTTATTACAATCTGGGCTTTATTTACTACACTGAGATCAAGGACTATGAGAAAGCGTCTCAAGTGTTCGCACAGGGGGCGGAGGTCCCCAATGCAAATCCTTTAATGAAAGTGCTGGCGGCAAAGATGGCCGGGCACGCCGGCGACCTTGCTACCGCACGTCTGTTGTGGAGTTCCACGTACGAATCCAGCCGCGATACTTTGGTCCGGCAGAACGCGATTGAACATCTGCGCGCGATCCAGGTGGAAGAGGACGTCACCAGGTTGCAGTCGGCTGTTACCCGTTTCGGGGAACGCACTGGGCGGCTTCCCGCCAGTATGCGGGAGCTTGCCGCCGCCGAACGATGGCCTGGCATTCCTGTCGATCCGAACGGCCATCCCTACATGCTAACGAGTCGCGGCCTGGTAGTGGTCGAAAATCCAGACGATTTCAACTTCCTCACCAAAGGCCTGCCTCCCGGCTACAAGCCTCCTCCATTGCCCAAGTTCCACATGCATACTTAGCGCTTAAACGGCTTTGTTTGAGCACACACAAGCCGTGCCCGTATCATGTCCAGACGTCTTTCATTTTTTCTACGATGGAGCCGGCTCCAGAAATCAGCGTGTGCAAAACTGCGTGGCGATGGTGGACGCACGCAGCCTCATACGAGGGCTACTATCTCGCGACACTTCGCCTCCTGGGCGTCTTGTGGGAGTTCGTGCGCGATTCTACGCCGGAGCGTTTGCGCCAGCGTTATGGCGATGCCGACTTCGACTGGGACTATCGCGTCAACACCACCAGCGGCGCGGTGGGATGGCGCGATCGATTGCTGGGCCAGTTTCATTCCGCCTATCAGCCCACCGAGCCGGCAGCGTTTCACGAGATGCTCAACGCCGTACAGCAGTTGGCGAATTCTGACGAGACCGTAATCAACTTCCGGGACTTTACTTTTCTCGATCTTGGGTCGGGCAAGGGACGCACGCTTTTAATGGCGGCGGACTATCCCTTCCGCCGTGTCATCGGCGTCGAGCTTCTCCCGGCGCTGCATCAGATTGCGCAACAGAATTTGCGGCAGTACCGAAGCGCTTCGCAGAAATGCGACGTACTCGAGGCATTCTGCGCTGACGCGACCGCGTTTCCTTTTCCCGCTGGCCCCCTAGTGATTTATCTTTTCAACCCTTTGCCAGAGTCGGGAATGCGTCAGGTCGTTCTGAATCTTGAAAAGACGCTTCGCGTTCAACCGAGACCGGTTTACCTGCTCTATCACAACCCGCTGCTGGAGCATGTGTTGAGCGAAGGTGCGATCCTGCGAAAGATCGCCGGTACGCATCAGTATTCCTTGTTTTCCAACCAATAGTTTTCCATTACGTTCGTTAGCATTCCTTCCGGAACTTTACGCACTTCCTACAATTGCTTTACGCGATCTTTATGACCTTGTGTGTGTACTTGACTGTGAGCAAGTCGGACGAGTCATTCGGAACGAATCCAACATTAAGTCGAGGCGGAATCGATGCGAACTCACGTGCATGGGTGGTTGACGACGGCAGTTTTTTCTATTGTGCTTGAACTTGGTTTTCTTTTTTCTGCTGTGCAACGTGGTAACGCGCAGACCCAGGCTCAGAATCAGCCTCTCCGCATGATGGGGAGCGGACTGCACGCCACGCCGGATGGTTCGGGTCACGACGCAAGCGGGACGGGAAACTCCGCCACGAGGGTGGCAGCGGCGCCCGATCTGGAAATTCCTCCTGCCGTCGCGAAACAATTGGCCGCGCTGCAGGCGGAAATCGAAGAACTCAAAGCGGAACTCAAAAATCGTAACGCGCCACAACCACTCTCGGCAAGTTCCGCAGCATCATCGGCGCCTATTGTCCTCGGGGGAGAGACCATGCCGGCGGAAGTCTCAGCTTCGGCGAATCTGGGCGGGCCGGCTGTTACGCAAACCGTCGACGGCTCTGCAGCGAAGGTGGCAACAAAAGAAAAAATTGCTCCGTTCTCAGATTGGGACTGGACCTGGCTGAACGGTAACCCCCGCAACAAAGACACAGCTTTTGACTCGAAATTCTTCACTCCCGAAATCCGGGCGGACGTGACCTACACCTACGACTTCAACAAGCCCGTTGACAACTCGATGGGCGGATCGAGCGAACTGTTTCGCTCCAACGAGATACAGCTCGAGCAACTCGGCATCGGCGGCGATTTTCACTACGACAACGTGCGCGCCCGCTTCATGACCCAATTCGGCATGTATTCCACAGCGACGGTGCGCAATGATCCCAGTTATGCCAAGGGACAATGGAATATTGGCGAAGCCGATCGATACCTGGCGGAAGCATACGGCGGCTATCACCTGAATATGCTGAACGGAATCAACATCGACGCAGGCATCTTCATGTCGTACATCGGCCTTTTCAGTTATTACAACTTCGACAATTGGGCTTATCAGCCTTCGTACGTTTCCTCCAACACTCCGTGGTTTTTCGAGGGTCTCCGGGTTCAGATTTTTCCCACGCCTCACTTGAAGATCGAGCCATGGTTCATCAATGGATGGCAATCCTACGGTTCATCCAATTCCAGGAAGGGACTGGGCGGACAAATCAAATGGACGCCGCGGCCCTGGATCAACATCGTCTCGAACAATTACGGACTCGGCCATGACGATCTATATATCCCCAATCGCGGCCGCATTCACACCGACAATAGTGTCGAGATCAAGTATTTCGATAAGCCAGGACAATTTCTCGACAAGATGGCTTTCTCCTTCACGGGCGATCTGGGATGTGAATTTGGGGGAGGCGTCAGTTGCTATGGCAATAAGACCGGCGGACCCAAACAGAGCTTTATCGGCTACATGCTTTACGACCGCACGTGGTTCAAAAAAGATAGACATGGCTTGACGATTGGCGGAGGCCAGATCAACAACCCCGGACGCTACTTGGTACTCGTGCCGCCCATTAATGGTGAGACCGCATCCTCGGCGGCCATCAACGCACCGTACTTTACCGGTAATCCCGGAGATCCGTTCAAAGCGTGGGACATGTCGGTGACATACGATTACATGCCCCGGCAGTGGCTCACCTTCCGGTGGGAGTACGATTATCGCCATGCCAGCGTGCCTTACTGGTCGGGTCGAGGCGGGGTGACGCCGCCGGGTTCGGGGGGAGTTCCTTATACGAATAATGGGTCTCCACAATTCTTCGCCTGCAACGACGGGAACACTTCGGGAGCGTTGACGCTCGGCGCGGCGCAAACCGCCTGCGCGGGACAGGGTAGCAGCGTATGGTTCCCCGACCTGCGCCGGGATGAGCAACTGGTCGACATCGATATCATGGTTAAGTTCTAGGGCGAGACAGAACTACAAAAGGACCCTCATTGGCTGAAGCCTAGCTCCTCTTTGGGCATCGTGGCGGCAGGACTGAAACCTGTCGTTCTCGAGTCTTAGTGGCACCAAGCCTTTCATCGGCATCCCGACTCCGCAGAGGTTGAGTTTCCAGCGAACTGTTACAATTTTGAAGGCTCTTCGTAGGAGGTTCCCTGCGTTTCCTCTCCCGGCCGCGTGAGGGTGCCGACATGGGCGAGTCCCCGGTGAAAAGCGATTGAGATTGCGAGTAGGTTTGCTCCGCGCTGCCGTAATAATGGGTTTCACAGCGGTTTTGCAGCCCGCCGCCAGCCTGGCAGCGGACGTCAAGGCACTGGCAGCGGCGGTCGATAGTCACTATGACCACTTGAGCTCCCTTCAGGCGGAGTTTACCGAAGTGTATCGCGGCTCTGGGATGGAGCGGACCGAGTCTGGAACCCTGTGGCTGAAAAAACCGGGCAAGATGCGGTGGGAGTACCGTTCTCCTAAGGAGAAGCTGTTTGTCAGCGACGGCAAAGATGCGTGGTTCTATGTTCCAGGGGATCGGCAGGCCCGAAAAACTCCGGCAAAGAAATTGGAGGACATTCGGTCACCGCTGGCATTCTTGCTAGGTAAAACTAGACTGGAGAAGGAGTTGCAGGGACTTTCTTTAGCTCCAGATGTAGCTCCGCTGCGAAGCGATGACATCGTGGTGCGCGGCGTGCCGAAAACTCTCGCGGATCGAATAGGCGAGATCTTACTGGAGATCACGCCTCAGCATGAGATTGCGCGGATTGTCATTCAAGAAGTGGATGGCGCAGCCACCGAATACCGTTTTACCGAAATGAAGGAAAATGGGGAGATCGCGGATGGCCGGTTCCAGTTCAGGCCTCCGGTGGGGACGGAGACTGTGGAGGGATTGGGGCCGTAGGGTTCAGCAGGAGACGCTCGCTCTCTGGGCGCGCAGCCGGGGGGCGCTTCTAAAAAGGTGGTTACCTGCGTACTGGCGCATGCGGTTTTCGATGTTGCCGGTGTCTTAGAATGGTAAGTGGGAATGTTAGACTGAGACCGGAGCCGTGTCCTCCGGAACCTACAGAAAAGTCGGCAAATGGCGGAATTTGTAGTAAAAATCGCTGACGATCGCGGCCGGGTCCAGCAGCACGTCGAGCACGGCTACTCGGAAGCCGAAGTACGCGATCGCTTCTCGCAGCAGGGCTACCTCGTTTACTGGGTCAAACCCCAGGGAGTGTTGACGTCGGGAGTCTCGTTGCGCCGGCGGCGAAAGCTGAAGCAGGATACTTTTCTGGTGTACAACCAGCAATTCCTCACTCTCATTCGGGCCGGGCTGCCAATCCTGAACTCGCTTGAACTCTTGATTAAGCGGCAGAAAGACGGGCAACTGCGGCAACTTCTCGAGAATGTCAGGGAGCGCGTCAAAGGCGGGGAGTCGCTGTCCGATGCGTTCGCGGCGCAGGGGATTGTCCCCAAGATTTACACCACAACTTTAATGGCGGGCGAGAAAAGCGGCAACATCGACGAAGTGCTGACGCGCTATATCGGTTTCCAGCGGCTGGCCATGACGTTCCGCAAGAAGTTGTTCGTGTCGCTGATTTACCCCACGCTGCTGGTCACGGTTGTGCTGATCATGGTGACATTCCTCTTCACTTACGTAGTTCCCAAGTTTGCTGAGCTGTTTAACAGCCTGGACGCCAAGCTTCCGGCAATCACATTATTCATGTTGGCGGTGGGCCAGAATGCTCAGAAATATGCTCCGTTTCTATTCGTTGGCCTGGCAATCCTGGCGTTTGTGTTGTGGCGCTGGAAAGACACGGATCGCGGCGCGGACCGCATCGACCGGATCGTGTTGAGCATGCCGCTGCTGGGGGACATCCGGTTAAAACATCAGGTCGCAAGCTTTTCCCGGATGCTT
>Ga0193751_1000155_pt1 | contig 62410 bp, 55 predicted proteins | sample L1c2metaG_FD_143050 | JGI IMG/M metagenome (GOLD analysis project Ga0193751, IMG submission 143050) | Soil microbial communities from a riparian zone of the East river system, Colorado, United States - L1c2 | ecosystem: Environmental > Terrestrial > Soil > Riparian zone | place: USA: East River...
TGCCCCTCCCCGTGTGTGCCCGCGCGGTTGCAGACTATTCGTGAGCGAGCGTTTGTGCACGACATCGTAAACGCAAAACCTGAACCCGCGTACCAGGAACTTCTGAGCCGGCCGATTCGCGAGCTGGGGCTTACGCTTGGCGGGTCGCCGGTGGAGCGCTTTGTCGAACAGCTCTATCGCGAACTGGAGGCGAAGGGGCTGACGAAATTTCGCCCGGCTGTTTACTTGACGGATGAGTGGGGATGCCCGTCGGGCGAGCCGATTATCGGGATTCCGTTTTACCTGGCGAATGCGGCGCTGGCGCAACTGGAGAAAGAAACGCACGACCTGGAAGACGCGAGAGAGATCATGATGTACTTGCGGCATGAAGCGGGGCACGCGTTCACTTATGCGTACAAGCTGCACAATTCACCGGAATGGAAAAAGACCTTCGGGCCGTTCCGCCGTCCGTATCGCGACAATTACCGGCCCGCGCCATTCTCGCGCGATTATGTGCGGCATTTGCCGGGATGGTATGCGCAGAAGCATCCGGATGAAGATTTTGCCGAGACGTTTGCGGTGTGGCTGACGCCGCGCTCGAATTGGCGCAAGCGTTATCGCGGCTGGGGCGCGATGGCGAAATTGCAATACCTGAACCGGCTGGCGCGCAAGTTGGGGAAGAGCGACCCTCCACGGCGGCGCGGGCAGACCGACATCACGGTCGATGACATGGAAAGTACGGTGGCGGAGTTTTACCATCTGCAGCAGTCGGCGCGGGAAGAAGTTGCGGTCACCGAGCTTACACCGGACACGGATTTGCGCGATATCTTTCCCGTATCGAAGCGGCGGAAAACGGCGCTGCCGGCGCACGAATTTCTGCATCAGCACCGCAAGGCGGTGATCGATAAAGTTGCGCAGTGGACGGGAGCGCAGCGTCCGCTGATTAAGACTTTGATAGACACGATTGAAAAGCGGGCCGGTGAACTTGACTTGCGCGCCGACAAGACGCGCAGCGCGGAACATCTCGCGGAAGTCACGGCTTATGCTACTGCGCTGGTGATGACTTATGTGACGAAAGGAAAATTTATTCAGCCATAGAAACAATGGAGCGACGGGCGTCCTCGCCCGTCTGGCAGCAACGTGGCCGGGCGGGGCGCCCGGCGCTCCACTAGCAAGACGGTTTCCGAGGAGACATTATGATCGGAGCAAAACTGAAAATCGCGCTGCTCTACGACCTGTGGAACGAAGATCCCGTCGCGGCGGCAGCGAAAGAAGAAAAAGAAGAAGCGGAAGCGCCATCGCGCAAGCCTCGCAAGAAAGCGAAGAAGGTCAAGAAAAAAGCAAAGACCGACCGCGAGGAGATCTTCGACGCGCTCCAGAAACTGGGGCACGAGCCTTCGTATTTCGAGTTGGATGGGAGGCCGCAGTCGCTTCACTCGCTCTCGCGTTGCGATGCCGACCTCATTTTCAACCTGACCGAGTCTTTCGACGGCGACGATACCAAGGAAATGAACGTGGTTGCCTATGTCGATCTGCTGGGATTGCGCTACACGGGAGCCGGTCCGCATTCCATTTTCATGTCCCAGGACAAAGCGATTGCCAAGAAGATTTTTGCGTTTCACGGCATCAAGACTCCATTCTTCGCGACTGCCTATCGCGGGCGCATTGAACATGCCCACGACATTTCTTTTCCGCTCATCGTCAAACCGTCGTGGGAGGATGGATCGATCGGTATCGACGCCGGCTCCGTTGTAAAAAGTGTCAAGGAGATGATGGAGCGCATCGAGTACATCCAGGATGAATTCGATTCGCCCGCTCTGATTGAGGAATACATCGAGGGGCGCGAGATTTATGCTGGAATCCTGGGCAGCTACGAGCGCACGCAAGTTTTGCCGCTGGTGGAGCTCGATCTTTCACGCTTGCCCGAAGGCATGCCAAAAATCGCCAGCTACGACGTAAAGTTCGAGAAGAACACCGAAGCCTACAAGCTGACCAAGTCATCAATCGCGGAACATCTGGACGAAGAGACGACTAAGCGGTTGTCCGAGACGGCGCTGGCTGCGTACCGGGCGCTGAAGCTGCGCGACTACGGACGCATCGACATGCGACTCGCTGCGAACGGCGATGTCTATGTCATCGAAGCGAATCCGAATCCTTGGCTGGCAAGCCGGCAGGAATTTGCCATGGCTGCGAAGGCGCACGGGCTCTCCTACACGGAGATGATCGGCGCAATTGTTGATTTGGCGATGAGCCGCTACCTGAATGCTAACCTTACGAATGCGGTGGCGATGCACTAGAAAATTGAATTTGTCATCCCGAACGAAGTGAGGGATCTGCATCTGGCGTCGAACTGCAGATCCCTCACTTCGTTCGGGATGACAAATTCTTAAAGCTGGTTGCGGGGCTACCTTGCCGTGGTTGCCTTGCCCACCGGTTGCAGTCTTTCGAAGGCCTCTTCCGCCCGGCCCAGGGCTTCCTGGACGTTGTCGCAAATGTTCTCGGGACCGACTAACTCCTCAAACTCCGTCTGCTGTATCAGTTGCAAGGGCTGCTCCCTAGCGCCGCAAAGAATCAACTGGCGACCGCTCGCCTTCAGAGTCCGCGCGACTTCTTCCAGCGCGAACAGGCCGGTGGCGTCGAGCGCTGTCATATTTCGCAGCCGCAGAATCACGACCGGCGGAAGCTTGTGAATATTCTCGGTGACCACGTCAATCTTGTCGGTTGCGCCGAACAGAAACGGTCCGTGGATGCGAAAGATGGTTGCGTAATACGGGATGTCCTTATCCTGCAAAATGTGCACGCGTCCATCTTCAACGTAGTCGTCGGTGACCTGCGAAACAGTCGTGGTGGCGGCCACGCGGCTGATGAAAAGCAGCGCCGCGAGGATCATGCCCGCCTGCACGGCCACAGTAAGATCGGCAAAGACCGTCAGCGCGAACGTGACCAGCCACACGCTGATGTCGGTTTTCGTGAGCTTGAGCAGCAACGGAATCTCGCGCCACTCGCCCATGTTGTAGCTCACCACCATCAGGATTCCCGCCAGCACCGCCATGGGCACGAAACTCACCAGCTTCGACGCAAACAGAAGAATCGCCAGCAGCGTGAGGGCGTGAATCATGCCTGCAACCGGAGTTTTCGCTCCCGAGCGAATGTTGGTTGCGGTACGGGCGATGGCGCCGGTTGCGGGCAAGCCGCCAAACATTGGCGAACATACATTGGCGATTCCTTGCGCAACGAGCTCGACATTCGGATTGTGCCGGTCGTTTATATTGCTGCTATTGCTCATGCGATCGGACACGACCGCCGACATCAGCGACTCGATCGCGCCCAGCATGGCAACCGTCATGGCCGGGCCCAGAAGTCCGTGAATCAAGTCGGTACGAAAGACGGGAATGTGGAAGTGCGGCAGGCCGCTGGGAATTCCATTGAAACGCGAGCCGATGGTTGCGACCGGCAGTTTGAAAATCCATACCACGAAGGTGCCCAGCACCAGGGCCACAATCGCGCCGGGAATCCGGTTGGAAACTGTGCGGCAGACAATGATGATGACGATGGTGCCGGCGGCAAGCGCCGTGGCTTCGAGCGAAATGGTATGAAAATTCTGGGCCAGCGCTTGCATGCGCGCCCAGAACACGCCGGGAACTTTCTCCAGATTGAGTCCGAAGAAATCTTTCACCTGCGTGCTGGCGATCAGAATGGCAATGCCGTTCGTGAACCCGATCACGATTGGGCGCGGAATGAACTTCACCGCTGTACCCATGCCGGTGAGCCCCATGATGACGAGAATGACTCCCGCCATCACCGTGCACATGAACAGGCCTTCAACGCCATGAACGGCGACGATGCCGGCGATGACGACCACGAAGGCCCCGGTGGGGCCACCGATCTGGGTCGTCGATCCGCCGAGCGCGGAGATCAGAAAGCCAGTAACGACGGCGCAATAAATGCCGGCTTGGGGCGTGAGTCCCGACGCGATCGCAAAGGCCATTGCCAGCGGCAACGCCACAAGTCCTACCGTGATTCCGGCAAGCAGATCGTGCAGAAATTTATTCAGATTGTAATCGCGCAGGCAGAGAATTGACTTGGGGAGCCAGCGCTCGTCAAAAAGTGTAAGTTCCATCGGATACAACAATTATCGCAGGGCAGGACCGGGGGCCATAGTCCCCGAAAGGTGCATGGCCAAGACGACCCTTTTGGGTGCAAAGAGGCAAAGAGGGGCCGAGCTGCGCTCGACTGGGACGGGGCAGAGCCCCGTCCCCACACAATCATCCGCGCACTTTCTAGAACAGATTCCACAGGAACTGGTTGTACACCTCGTGGTGGAACTGCACTTCGGCCGGTTTGACAATCGTGCCCAGCAGGCGCGGGCAGCGATCGGCCGATGCCTGTTTCAGGTCGGCATAGCGGCCTTTGACGTCTTCCCCTAGGAGTTTGCTTGTCCATTCAGCTTTGCGGAAGTTGTCGATAGCCGTGTAGATGTTGTCGGGCAGGTAGCGTTCAGCCGAGCGTAGATTCTTGATCTTGGCCGTCTCGCCTTCCAGTCCGGTCTTGAAAATGGAGTACATCACCAGGTAGGGATTGGCATCAGGAGCGACGGCGCGCACCTCGGTACGCATGCTGCGCTCGTTGCCGATCGGGATGCGGATCATTGCGCCCCGGTCGACGGCCGACGCTTTGAGCTGGTTGGGCGCCTCGAAGTGCGGATCGAGGCGGCGGTAGGCGTTGACGCTGGAATTGAACAGCAGGCAGAGGTCGTTCCCGTGAGTGAGAATGCGGTCCATAAACTCATATCCGAACTTGCTGAGCTTCTCCTCGCCCTTGGGATCCCAGAACAGGTTCTTGCCTTCCTGGCTGACGGAGACATTGGTGTGCATGCCGCTGCCATTGACGCCCACCACCGGCTTCGGCAGGAAGGAGGCGGTCAACCCCATATTCCGGGCCACCTGGCGGCAGATCAGCTTGTAGAGCTGGATATGATCGGCGGCGGCCACCGCTTCGGCGTAGCTGTAATTGATTTCGAACTGCGAGGGCGCAACCTCCGGATGGTCCTTCTCGTTCTGGAAGCCCATGGACCGTTGCACTTCAGCGGTCGTATCGATAAACGTGCGCAGCGGATCGCCCGGCAACGAGTGGTAATAGCCGCCCGTATTGACGTACTCGAACTTGCCCGTATCGTGGTAGCTGCGCTCGGCCTCGGGCCCCTGGAACAGGAAGCCCTCGATCTCATTGGCGGCGTTGAGTGTGTAGCCGTGCTTCTTGTGCAATCCGTTGGCGAACAGCTTCAGCATGCTGCGGATGTCGGCGGTGTAGGGCTCTCCGCCTTTGTCGATGACCTCGCCAAAGACGAGCACCTTGCCGGGTCCGAAAATATCGGCCGGACCCCAGTAGAATGCGCCCCAGTCAATGCCTAAGCGCAGATCACTTTCCCGCTGCGCCGTGAAGCCGCGAATCGACGAACCGTCAAACGTCAGGTTGTCATAGCTCTTCAGCAGGAATTTCTTGTCGTAGTCCAGCATGTGAAGACGGCCTTCGAGGTCGCTGAACAGCACGGTCAGGGCCTTGATGCGCTTCTCGTCGGTCAGGTACTTCAGCCGCTCCTCCTGAATCTTGTGAGGAGTCACGCGGTCCAGCCGTTGCTTCTTCGCCTTCAGATTCAACTCTTCAAGCTCGTCGTAGGGGATCGCCAGAAAATTCCGCAGTTCAGTTGACATGTGTCTCCTTGAGTTTGTGCGCTACCCAGCAATCAGATTGAATGACCGGGGTTTGACCAGATAGGCTATCGTGTCAGGCGCAAGCAGACAAATAGAAATCGGTTATAGCAACGATTAGCTTTTCCGATTTGCATCAGAAACGGTGCAGTTCAGGGCGGCGCCGGCAAAGAATATCTACATTTACCGCCGAGACGCCGGGGCCGCTGAGAAAACCTCTTTTTGATTGGTCTTTCTTTGACCCTTGCTTTGACCCTGGAGCGGGAGTGCTCCGTGAAATAATGAAGTCCGAGGAACTGTACTTGAGTTGCGCGATCTGTGAAGAACGAAAAGAAAAGCGGTTTTGCCCGGCCGTGCATGGGAAAATCTGTCCGCAGTGCTGCGGCGAGCAGCGCGAGGTGACGCTTGACTGCCCGAGCGACTGTCCTTATCTGCTGCAGGCGCGTGAGCACGCGACCACGCACCATGTAAATGCGCAAAATGAGCGGACGGGCGAACGGGATCGCGAGGCCTTGTTTCCCGAGGTTGAGATCCCCGACGTTCAGATCACTGAGCAGTTTCTCTATGAACGCGAGGAACTGATCCTCGGACTCAGCTTCGCGTTGGCGAAGTGTGCTCGGGCTGATCGCTCGCTGATGGACCGTGATCTGATCGCGGCTGTCAGTTCGCTCGCGAAGAGCTACCAAACGCTGGTGAAGTCCAGCCTCATCTACGAACCGCCAACAGCCAACTTGGCGCACCAGACCATTGCTAGAGAGCTGGCTCGCGAAGTCGAGACCATGGTCAGGGAATTTCGCGAGGCCGAGCAACGACATATTGGCCATACGCGGCTGCGGGATTCCGACGTACTAAAGGCGCTGGTATTCCTCTTGCGACTGGGCTTGGGACGCACGTCGGGGAGACCCAAGTCGCGGGCGTTCGTCGATTTCCTCTTTGCGCAGTTCCCTGCAAAGGAATCGGTCATCATGGGGCCAGAAGAGTCAGGGAGCAGGATCGTTATTCCGTAGGATCCGATTCAGCGACCTTGACTTGTACAGTGGTCTCCAGCGTGGTCGAGAAAAATCTCTACCACACGGGTCACAGAGTGGCACAGGGGAAAGCTCTTGTCCGCCCTGGCTCAGATTACGCGTTCAGAGTCGGCGGACCGTCTGCCCGCCAGCCAGCGCGGCCAGAAGTTCTTGCGCGGTTTTCCCGAGTACAGGATGGCGCACATCGGGAGCGATCTCGGCCAGCGGTTCCAGAACAAACCGGCGTTGGTGCATCGCCGGATGCGGAATCTTCAAGCCCGGCTCATCCACTACCCAATCCCCAAACAGCACAATGTCGATATCAATCTTGCGCGCACCTTTCTCGCGCACGCGAAGACGGCCCATCGCCGTTTCGACCCGCAACGCAAGCTGGAGCAGTTCTCTCGGCGTTTTGTCCGTTTCAATCGCCGCGACGCAGTTCAGAAACCACGGCTGGTCGGGGACATCTACCGGCAGGGTCTCATAAAATGCAGAGACCGCGAGCAACCGGCCCGCTACGTCCAATTGTGCGAGCGCCTCGCGCAGGTTGGCCGCACGATCTCCCAGGTTCGATCCCAGCGACAGATAAGCGGTTTCGCCCACCAGGCTAGTTTGGCGGCGAAAGGCGGGAGAATCCAGCAAAAACCGACGGTCGGCGTCATTCTTGATTATCTGGCTTTGGAAAGCGATTCGCCGAGATGGCAGCCAAAGTCGGTGACTTTCAGATGTGACGAAGGAACCCTCTTTGGCTGATACCTTTGCCCAGTACCTAGGTCACTTTGTTGCCCTCTCGGGCACCGTTAATATTGAAGATGCCATGAATCTGGACTCTCTTCTCATCAGCCGGGATGCCGATTTGCTCGGCGTGCTGCGGCCGGCACTGGAGAAGATCTCCGTCAATATCGAGGTTTGCGATGGGTTCAGGGCCGGCAACGATCTGCTGGCGAAGCGCAAGTTCGATGCGGTCATCGTGGACTGCGACGATCTGCAGAACGGCTTTGATCTCCTGGGCGCGCTCCGCCAGACGCAAAGCAATGCCAAGTCCGTAGCCTTTGCGGTGGTGAATGGGAAGACGACCACCCAGGAGGCGTTCCACTCGGGGGCGAACTTCGTTCTACAAAAGCCGCTCACCCCGCTGCACGCCGCGCGCTGTTTTAATGCGGCTCTCAATTTTATGGTGCGGGAACGGCGCCGGTACTACCGGCATCCGGTGGAGATTCCGCTGCGAATCAGCCTTCCGCACAACCAGGAACTGACGGCCACGACGACCAACGTGAGCGAGGGAGGTATGGCCATCCGCGTCCTCGGCAAGTTGCCCAAGGATGTGCAGGCGCAGTTTCGGTTCACACTTCCGATGATTAACATTTCGCTCGACCTGAAAGGCCAAGTCGCCTGGGCCGATGGAACCGGCCATGCCGGTATCCGCTTCGTCGAGGTTCCACAAAGTTCGCAGTATCAGCTTGAAAAATGGCTGACCGACCACTTGCAGAATGAAATCCCAGATCAGCTGCAAGGCTACGCGGCGTTGCCCTAAGCGATCGCCCGGTATTGTTTGAGGAGGAACGGCTCGCCAGTTCGCCGTTTCCCGAAAACGCTTCGAGAAAACTCCCACCCACCCGGCATCCAGCTTGCAACTTGCGCTTTGCCACTGCTGTGGCACTGTAGAGACACGGCTTGCCGCGTCTATGCCTTGCCCGTCTATAGCATGATCACATTGGAAGAAAGAATCGCCAAAACCGAGCGCTTGCTGCGCCGCCTGGAAGAAGACCAGCCGTACTTGCATGTGCGCTTATCCGCGCTCGGTGCCGAGCACCGGGAGAGCGCGAATGCTTTCGCCGATCGCGTGCGTGCCGAAGCCGAGGCCGAACTGCAACGCCTGCTGGCAGAACGCGCATTGCCCTACGAGTGGAACGTGCCCCAGCCCGCTGACTGAAAGCCAAAGGTCTCAGGTGTCAGGAGAACAAAGCTCGGGATGGGCAACCTTACGGGACACGCTAGACGCTAAGACTAGCCTCCGCCGCGAGCGCCGGTGTCGGCGTTTCATCTTCGAGCGCCGTTTCTTCCCAATACGACCGGTCGCGCAGAATGCGCGACACGAGCGCCGTATGCATGGCGTGGCCCGCGCGATCGGCCACCACCGATCCCAGTATCTGTTTCCCGAGCAGCGCCAGGTCGCCGATCAGGTCCAGAACTTTATGACGTACGAACTCGTCTTGAAAACGCAGCGGCGGGTTCAGCACTTCGCCGCGGTTCAGCACGATGGCATTCTCGATCGATGCCCCCCGGATCAGCCCCTGCTGCCGCATGGCGTCGGCTTCATGCAGAAATCCGAAAGTCCGCGCCGGCGCGATCTCTTTCAAATAACTGCCATTGGTCAGCCGTACGCAGAAGCTCTGCTTGCCGATCAGGGGGTGAGGAAAGTTGATCGAATAGGAAACCGAATAGGTGTCGGCCGGATACACAGCAATGAATTTATCGCCCTCGCGCAACTCGATCTCGCGTACGATCCGGAGATAAGTGCGCGCTTTGCGCTGCTTTCGAATCCCGGCCTTTTGAATCATTTCGATAAACGGACGGGCGCTGCCATCCAGGATGGGCAACTCCAGATTGTCCAACTCGACGATGGCGTTGTCGATGCCGACGCCGGTAAACGCCGATAGCAGGTGCTCTGTAGTGGAGATGAGCACGCCCTTTTTCATCAAGCTGGTGGCGTAACTGACGCGGGCCACGTTACGCCCGCTGGCTTCGATCGCGAAGCCGTCCAGGTCGGTGCGGTGGAACACGATTCCCGTTCCGGCACTCGCAGGGAGAATCCGCAGGCTGACCGGGGCGCCGCTGTGGAGACCCACTCCTGTGCAGGTTACCGCAGCACGAATTGTTTGCTCGTGTGTCAAAGGGGAAGGCTGTAAGTCTTTTGGTGTGTATCAGCTTACCGTGGTGGGCAGACTTCCGCATGTGGCAAAACAGCCACACTCCGTGGTTCGGGCGACCGTGGGAACGCTAACTTGTTCAGGCGGTTGTAGATGTTTGGGGGTATCAAGGGAAGAACTTGGGCCGATTTTGCCCGGTAACGGCGACATTCGGTACTAACCTCTGGGTGATAGCTCGTGTCTTGCGCGCTGGAGCCCTTCCTACATTGACAAGTGTTAAGTAACAGGCTACAGTCTGCTGAGTGAAAATACGGAGCTTCGCGCACAAGGGCTTGAAAGCACTCTACGCAGATAACATAGCGAAGGGTGTGCCGCCCGATTCGGTAGACAAGCTCCGCAAAATGCTGGCATTTCTCGATGATATGCAAGATCCAGAGGAATTGCGCTCGCTGCCAATCTGGAAAGTACACACGCTGGTGGGCGACCGGAAGGGCACTTGGAGTCTGAGCGTGACTCGAAACCGTCGTTTGACGTTCAGCATCGATAGCGGAGGACGCGAAATCTACGACGTAGACTTGGAAGACTACCACTAGCATCGCAGCACATCAGGGTCCAAGACCCAATAGGAGAAATACCATGCCCATGAAAAGCCCGCCCCATCCAGGGGATTTCATCCGAACGGAAATCATTCAGCCTGCGGGCTTGTCGGTAACGGCAGCGGCCGCTGCGCTTCGCGTTTCCCGCCCCGCGCTATCTAGCCTCCTTAACGGCAAGGCTGACCTCTCCGGGGACATGGCGCTCCGCATTGAGAAAGCCTTTGGAGTGAAGATGGACACGCTCATGCGGATGCAGGCTTCCTACGACATCGCCCAGACCCGCAAGCGCGAGAAGAAGATCCACGTTCGGCGCATTGCGCAGCTTGCCGATGTTCACGTATGAAGTACTAAGCCTACCGCTTCTTCAGCGGCGCCTTCGGGTCGTACGTCACCGCCGCTTCGAACAGCGAATCCGGCAGCTTCAGGTTGTAGCTCGCAGTGTTGATGAAGCGCTGTTGCGAAGTCTCTCCATTGAAATAACGGGTGATGGAGTGGGCCGTCCAGATTCCCTGCACTAATTTGTAATTGTCGTAGACCTCGTCTTCCACGTTTTTCTGCTTGTCCTTCGCATCGCGCCACGAATAACTGATCTTGACCGGATAGTGCGTGTTCTCGTCCAGGAAAACGCTAACTGAGTCGTTCTGGCTGTTGAGCAGCGTGACGCCTTCGGTTTCCTTCCCACTCACAACCGCCAGACCATCGTAGAATAGGGCCACGTTCGGATCCCGTATCCACTTGCGGAACACCCATTCGAGCGAATGCTGCCGGCGGCGAAGGTGCTTCTCCAGTTCGAGCGGCTCTTCCGCAGCCGTACCCTTGTACGTCCATTCGTATCCCTTGTCGCCATTGTGAATCACGACAGTGTCGAACTTGTTCTTGACCTTGACGTTGCCTACTTGTCCCTCCACCAAAAAAATGTCCTTCAGGTGGATGACTTCGAAACGGTCCTTGTCGGGATACTTGAGATAGTAGTTGTAGGGAATCCCGGTGCTCTCGGTGCGCCCGTGATAGAGCGGATAGTAGCGGCCTGTCTCTTCCTTGCTCTCGTAAGTGAGGTAGGCTTGTCCTCCAAGGGACTGGGTGGTCTGATCCAGAGCCGCCCGCGCCTTGCGGGCATTGTCGGAATCGTTCAGGTTGACGGCGGGCTTGGCGGCGGGTTCAGGAGGCGCGGTTTGGGCACTGCCCAGCGCGCACAGCAGCAAAATGAAAATAAAACGGTACATCGTAGGTTAGATGCGTTCAGCCTGATTCTAAAACAATTCTCTCAAGTTGGAAGGCAGTACGTATTCCAGTCCATTTTCCTCGACGCGCTCTCGCAGGGATTGGATAACAGCATCACGCACTGGCGACGGGAGTGCTTGGAGATCTTGCTTGAAGCGCTCGATACCCAGTTCACAGAACGAGGCCGGAAACAATTTTGTTGAAATGAACCCGTGCGGGAAGGTTTGCCTGATCTCCGCCGAAATTTGGAAGTAATGTTGCGCGGTCAGATTGTCTAGCTGAACCCAGTAAGGTATCCGGACTACACGCGTGTGGCTCTCTTCCGCAATGCGGTTTTTTTCACGATCTGCCTTGATTTTTAAGCTGTCACGATAGTGAGCGTCGCCGTCGTACTCCACCACAACGAGCGCACCATCCTGCCTAAAGGCCATGTCCCATCTACGGCGCGATCCGGGGAGAGTAACTTGGCCACCGGCCCACGAATCCCCAACTATTTGCTGAAGCGCGTTGGAGAGCTTAGTCTCGGTGAGGTAGCCCTCGATCGTAATCGGCACGGTCCCGTATTCCATCTCCACCCCAAAAACTACCGTCTTAGAGGCACCAACAAATACGCGTGTACGGCGAGGACGATGCCCTACCCCACCAGCACCGACCCACCGTTGACGTTGAAAACTTCGCCCGTGATAAATCCGGCATAAGGGGTGCACAGGAACAGAATCGGCCCGGCGACCTCTTCCGGCGTGCCCACCCGCCCCAGCGGGATGCCGCGAAAAATCTTGTCGCGCGTCGGCGGATCGTTCAGCACCGACGCCGACATGTCCGTATCCACCCATCCCGGCGCCACCGCATTGATGTAGATGTGGTCGCGCGCCAGTTCCGTCGACAGTCCTTTCACCATGCTGATCAGCGCGCCTTTCGAGGCCGCATAGTCACAGTGGAAAGCTTCGCCGCGCTGGCCGGCCGTCGAGCTGACCAGCACGATGTGGCCGCCGCCCTGTTTTTTCATCTGTCCCACCGAATGCTTGACGAGGGAGAAGACGCTGTCGAGATTCACGGCAATCGTCCGATGCCATTGTTCATCGGACATGCGATCAATGGGCGCATCCTCCGACGGCCAGATACCGTGATTCGCGACCAGAATATCGAGACGTCCGAAGGCCGAGATCGCGGATGATACCAGTTGCTGCGCCGCCTCCGTTGTCGAAAGATCGCTTTGCACGGCGCGACAGTTGCCCGCGCCACACTCACGCACCAGATCCTCGGCCGGCGCTTTCGCCGCTTGATAATTGAAGACAACTCTCGCGCCCGCGGCCGCAAACAACCGCACCGCCGCCGCGCCAATCCCGCGCGATCCACCAGTGATGAGAGCAACTTTAGAATTGAGAGTCAGATTCATAAACCATGCAAGTATCGCACGGCAAACGCGTGAAAAAAGAAAGGCGGCCAACTGGCCGCCTACTGAAAACTATTCACTAACCGCGCTTACGCCGTAGCCGGACGCTCGCCGCCTTTGGCGGGAGACCGCTCCGGCTTGATCACCTGCTGCACGCCGTCGTCGGTCTTCGCTGGCAGCGGCTTGATCGGCGGCAGGTCCTGCCCCTCGACCAGCAACTTGATCTCCATGGCGTCCAGCACTTCGCGTTCGATCAGCGCCTTCGCGATCCGGATCAGCGTTTCGCGATTCTCTGAGAGGATACCCTTCGCCGTCGCGTACCCCGCGCTCACCATCTTCTTGACTTCTTCGTCAATCTGGATGGCGGTGGCTTCGCTGTAGTCGCGGTGTTGCGCGATCTCGCGTCCCAGGAAAATCTGCTCTTCTTTCTTACCGAAGGTCAGCGGCCCCAGGTCGCTCATGCCCCATTCGCAAACCATCTTGCGCGCCAGTTCCGTGGCCCGCTCAATGTCGTTGCCCGCCCCCGTTGACATCTGGCCCAGGAAAAGCTCTTCCGCGATGCGGCCGCCCATCAGGATGGCAATCTGCGTGTCGAGATAATTCTTGTAGTAGTTGTGGCGATCGTCGGTGGGCAACTGCATGGTCAAACCGAGCGCCATGCCGCGCGGAATGATCGTGACCTTGTGCACCGGATCGGAGTGCGGCAGCATGGCCGCCACCAGTGCGTGTCCAGCCTCGTGGTACGCGGTGTTCTTCTTCTCTTCATCGGAAAGGAGAAGCGACTTGCGTTCCACGCCCATCAGAACTTTATCTTTCGCCACTTCGAAGTCGTACATCAGCACGGCCTTCCGGTTCTGCCGGGCAGCTGCCAAGGCCGCTTCATTCACCATGTTGGCCAGGTCCGCGCCGGAGAATCCTGGCGTGCCGCGAGCCAAAACGTTCAGTTCCACATCGTCGGCCAAAGGAATCTTGCGGGTGTGCACGCGCAGAATTTCTTCCCGTCCGCGAACATCGGGACGATTCACCACCACGCGCCGGTCGAAACGCCCGGGCCGCAGCAGCGCCGGATCGAGCACGTCTGGACGGTTGGTCGCCGCCATCAGGATCACGCCCTCGTTCGATTCGAAGCCATCCATTTCCACAAGCAACTGGTTCAAGGTCTGCTCGCGCTCATCGTGTCCACCGCCGAGCCCAGCGCCGCGGTGACGTCCGACGGCGTCAATTTCGTCGATGAAGACGATGCAGGGAGCGTTCTTCTTGCCCTGTTCGAACAGGTCGCGCACGCGGCTCGCGCCCACGCCCACGAACATTTCCACAAAGTCCGATCCGGAGATGGAGAAGAAGGGGACATTCGCTTCGCCCGCAACCGCGCGCGCCAGCAAGGTCTTGCCCGTTCCCGGAGGTCCAACTAGCAGCACGCCCTTCGGAATGCGTCCACCAAGTTTCTGGAACTTCTGCGCTTCGCGCAGGAACTCGATAATTTCGCGAAGTTCTTCCTTCGCCTCATCCACGCCAGCCACGTCTTTGAACGTGATCTTTTTCTGCTGCATGGAGAGCAACCGCGCCCGGCTCTTGCCGAACGACAGCGCTTTGTTTCCACCCGTCTGCATCTGCCGGATCATGAAGAACCAGAGCGCACCCAGTAGAACCAGCGGCAGCAGATTAAGAATCCAGCTTGGCCAGGTGCCATTGCTGATGTCCTTGAAGCCGTACGGAACGTTCTTCTCCGTCAGCTTCTTGTACATGTCTGGATAGTTCGCCGGGACAATAGTATGAAACGGCGAGTCGTTCTTAAACTTTCCCTTTACTTCCTGACCGATAAACATCACGTCGCGGACATTGCCCTGGTCCACGTCGGACAAGAATTCAGAAAAGCCGATTTCTTTTTCTTTCTGGGCATTGCTTCCGGTCTTAACAACCTGCCAGAGCAGGAAGGCCGAGACCACGATGACCGCCCAGAAAAGTACTGTTTTGATCGTAGAATTCACTTAAAACTCCTCTAAGAGCCACTCCCTGCCGAAAGAAAGAAGCCGCCTCTTTATTCGCTATTAGATGCCAGAGGCGAAAATTCGATTGGGAAAAGCCTTACCCCTTATTCTAGCCCTTTTCGATGAAAAGCGGAGAGGTAAAACCGGGCACAGGAAGTCAAGGAGGTTACACTTTTGGGAAGCGGGCTATGCCCCATAAGCGGTAACTTAAACTTTTCGCAGTTTGGTCTGCCCACATTCCTCAAAAGCCCGTTTCGGGATAGCTGTCGCGTCGTCGAGGACCCGCAGAAGTACGATGGAGTGCAGGACCTCAGGGTTATCCGCATTGAGCTGCCACTCGAGTCAAGGGTGAAGTTGCGACTCTGGGGGGCTGGGCGTTGGAGACGCCGGGCGAGGGCCGCTGCCGGCCGTTACCGAGTCGTCTCGATGCTGAACTCTTGACCGACAATGGGCGCCAGAAAGGGGATGACGTAGCCTTTGACTTCGACTTTGCCCGCTTTCTTGGCCTCAACCACGAGGTCGTATTTGAACTCGCCGCGGCGGAAGGCCTCGTCGCTCAAATGGAAGACCAGCACTTCGTTCATGGAGCTGCGCAACAAAATCTGTTCCGGCGTAATGTTCCGGACGACGAGGAGAATTTCTCCCTCCTGTTTCTTCTCTTCGATCTCGCGCTTCTCTTTGGACTCTCCCTTTTCGTGGGCTTCGAGTTTTTCGCGAGTCTCGCGATCTCCTTGCGACAGCTGAAATCCGTGTATTAACTGCTGAGCACGCTGAAGATTTGTGGCAGGGAAGTTGCCCATTTGCCACGCTGGATCAGGTATGTCCCCGGGACCATCCAAGGTCGGGAACGTGATCAGGGCCTCGCCGGCTTGCAACTCGCGTCCGTTATTCTTAATGACAAACTTGCCCACCGCCACGGGAAGCGCGACGACCTTCATTCCTTCTGCGATGAACAACGGCCGTGATCCCGGCTCGGTGAGCACTGGAATGCCGAGGTAGGCAGCGTCGGACGTCTCGGCCACGATCTTCGCCGGCCGATCTTCGAATGCAGCGAAAGTCTTACCGCTGTCACCACCGAACGGGCCGCTCACCACGCACAGTTCGTCCTTCATGCAAAGCGCAGGCGCCTGAAACGAGTTCAGGGGGAGTGACTTCTTTTCTGAGAGCTGCGGGAAATTCAGCGTTTGAGAGACGGAATGAGCTGGATTGCCGGCTTGCCGAAACGTAATGTTCAGCCCGGATCCGGGGAGTGGAACCATCAAGGTAATTGGCCCATCGGCGCGCCGCGGTTCCTCGCCTGCCGTCTCGAATAACCAGCCTGACAACCGCGACGCCTCTCCGGCGGACTCAAATGGCACCGCTACGCGCGTGACTGTGACTTCCGGCATTTCGCTATATTGATCAGGATTCTCGACCACTGTTCCCGATACCCGCTCACCGGGACGGAACTGCGAGGGCAAGACCAGTCCCACCTCTTGCTGTGCCGTGGTGACGGGTGGATGGACCGGCGTCTTGGGCTGCATGCGCCCGATCTTCTGTTCCCGCCGGGCGGTTTCCCGCGCCGCCTCCAGATTCTTTATCACCTCCTCGTAGGTGAATTTCCTCGGCTCCTCTGTTCTACCCTTGGCTTCCTCGCCGGCCGGGCAGTCGACGGCTCGGTAGTCCTGCGCGACAACGCTCCATTCGGAGCAGCGATACACTCCGGTCCATGGATCGTGCGTCAGTTTGTGGCCGGCAATTTGTTTGCCGGACTCGTCGAACACCTGAATGAATTCACCGGTGAAGTTTGCGCTCTCGTCATAGGTATTGTGTGCCACCCTGCGGACCTGGCCGTTGGGCCAATAGGTGGTGTCAGTCTGCTGAGCGACGTAATACCCGAGGAGGTACTCGTAGTCCACCTTCTGCTGGAGTTTGCCATCAGCGCCGATGGTACGCATTTGCGTCGCTTTCTCGGCAGCGTTGTAGTCGGTTTCAATTCTTCCGCCCACTCCGTTCTTTTCCACCACGGTGTGTTGCGCCATTCCGCTGGCTGCGCTGCACACCAGCAGCGCCGACAACGCCAGTACCTGCGAAAGACTCGAAACCAAAGCATGCTGATTTTGTGGCACGTGCCATCCCCTTGAGGTGAGCTTGCGAAACTCCGGTGGTTGAATATCGTGGGAAGCCTTCGATCCAGATCGGCTTCGCGCCCGGCTCTTTGGTGGAGAAGGCCGACCGCAGTCGCCCTTGGCCTCCCCGGAAAATGAAACTCGGAGTGTATCACGCAGCACCTGGGGCTATGTTCAGTGGCATTTCCGACACTGGCTTGCTTTTGGTGCGCGAGCTAGACGAACGTCTGGCCTTGGTGCGAATCGCGGAGTCGGTGCACTTAAGATGCAAATCTTTTCATACTATGCGAGCAGGCACAAACGGTGTATAGTCATCCAGCTTTTGCGTCAACAAGGGATTTGGTTAAGTACGGAAGTAGTAGTTGTATCCCAACAAGCAGTGCGATTCACCTTCCCCCGCAACCGAGCCCGCGAATAAAGAGAGGAACCAAAAAATCATGCGTAAAGAGCGAAGCATCGTCACGTCCTGTCTAGCCTTGGGCGCACTATTGTTATGCAGCCTGCCACTAGTCGCGCAGGATCCAATTAACCATGCGGTTAGATTTGCCGTTTCCGCACCTCTGGGAGAGTTGGCTAAACTGCCGCAGGCGCCGCAATATGGTTTTCATGAAGCGAATCCGGTTCGCCGGGTTCCCAAGCGTTTCGCCGGACAAGTAGTGGACCCGGTTGAACAGAGTTCGACTCTTGTCCCAGAAGCCAATTACAGCATCGGAGCGAATTTCCTGGGCGTGGGCAATGGCTTCCCCGGCTACAGCGTTCCCGACGCTCCTCCCGACACCAACATGGCGGTCGGCGACACTCAGATCGTGCAGTGGGTGAACGTCTCCTATACGGTTTGTTCGAAGACCGCTCCCTATACGTGCGGTCCGGCCATCCAGGGCAACGCGATTTGGAGCAAGCTCGGCGGGATATGCGCTGCCAACAATAACGGCGACCCCATCGCGCAGTGGGACGTGCAGGCCCATCGCTGGCTGTTGTCCCAGAACGTGTTCGCAGGCAGCTACGGAGTTTGTGTCGCTATCTCAACCAGCGCCGATGCCAACGGCACCTACAACCTGTATGAGTTCCCGGTTGTGAGCAGCGGCTTCCCCGACTACCCAAAGTGGGGAGTCTGGGTCAACAACTACGGCGAAACCTGGAACAACTTCGGTCCGGGCGGCGGCGGCTTCGTGGGTCCGGTATTTTGCGCTTACAACAGAACAAAAATGCTGGCAGGGGACAAGACGGCGGAGCAGATTTGCCACCAGTACACCATTACCCCAAATTACCAGGACAGCCTGTTGCCGGCCGACATTGATTCTCCGACCGCGCCTCCGGCCGGCGAGGACCAGTTCGCCATTGGCAGCCTCGGCGACATCGACAACTCCCATCTCTCGCTGTACTCGGTACACATTAATAACCCGTCCGACTGGACGAAGGGCGCGACCTTTACCGGTGACAACGACGACCAGTTAATTAGCATCGCCACCTTCAGCCCAGCCTGCGGCAACTACGGCGGTGCTTGCGTTCCGCAAAAAGGTATAACCGATCTGCTCGACTCCCTCGGCGGTCGCCTGATGTACCGCTTTGCCTACTGGAACGACGGTAGCGGGGGCGTGCAACACTGGCTTACCAACTTTGACGTTGCTGCTTCGGGAGGCCAGAATGGCGTCCGCTGGGAGGAGATCACGGCGGCTGAGTCGAACGTCCCGCCGACCTCGCTCAGCGTCTTCCAGGAGGGCACCTATGCTCCCAATGGCAACTGGCGTTGGATGGGCTCGATAGCTCGCGACAAGATGGGGGACATCCTCGTCGGCTACAGCGAGTCCTGCGGAAGCACCTGTCCCGGTGGGACTCCGATGTACCCCTCGATCTTCGTGGCCGGCCGGTTGGCCAGCGATACCAAGGGAACTCTTGAGCCCGAGCTGCTGTTGATTGGGGGCACGGGTTCGCAGCCTGACACCTCGAACCGCTGGGGCGACTACAGCTCGATGCGTATCGACCAGGACGGCTGCACCTTCTGGTACACCACGGAGTACTACAAGGTCACGCAGGTTTTCGATTGGAGCACCCAGATCGGATCCTTCTCCTTCGCCGGCTGCGGTGGCGGCGGCGGTCCTATCGTGAGCCTCTCGGCGACCAAGCTGGCCTTCGTCAAGACGCCCATCGGACACACCAGTCCTTCCAAGAGCGTCACCCTGACCAATACCGGAACCGCCACGCTGAACATTTCCAGCATTACGATCAGCGGCGATTTCATCATCCAGACCAACACTTGCGGACCCCAGGTTCTAGCCGGGGCGAATTGCAAGGTGACCATGGCCTTTACGCCCACGGCTAAGGGCGCTCGGCATGGCACACTCACGTTCAACGACGATGCCAGCAATAGCCCGCAAACGGTGGCTCTGTCGGGAACCGGGGAGTCCATCGCCCTGAGCCCGAACCCGGTGAACTATGGGACGGTGGTGGTGGGCCAAAGCAGCACGATGGCGGTGACCGTGACCAACGTCAGTACCGCCACGGTGAGTTTGACTGGCTTTACCATTACTGGGGCGATCACCGACTACAGCATCACGAACAATACCTGCGGTGGCACGCTTAATGCCGGCGCCAACTGCTCGATCAGCGTGAAGTTTGCTCCGACAGTGAAGGGCAAACGGAACGGAAAACTCAACGTATTTAATAACGGCGGGGGCAGCAACTCGTCGGACAAGCTGGTCGGGGTTGGAGGCTAACTTCGGATCGGCAGAAGACCACAGGGGCGGGACTTCGGTCCCGCCCTTTTTTTCTTGCCTGGGAGTGCTTCAGAGGCTGTGTAGAACCTTGATTGTTGTGGTGAACTAGGACGCCGAGTTAAAGAAATGACGGTGGCAGCTGGCAGCCCCGGCCCTGGCCTCAGGCGAGCTTATAGCGTTGGACATTCCACCAGGGGTTTCGCTTATTTCCGCCGGATAACGGATTGGCGGTCCGAAAAGGAATTCGGCGTTACGTCAGCGCTTATGAAGGGCTATCCGCCGCTGGACGGGGCATAGGCCCGTCCCCACACGATCTACGTCGCCGCCGCCAGATACGGCAGATTCCGTCCCGTCTGCTCCGGACTACCCAACCCATAGCCGCAAAGGAAGGTGTCGTCCACCAGAAATCCGAAGTAGTCCGGCTGCAGCGGCACGCGGCGCGCCGACTGCCGATCTAGTAGCGTGACCAATTTTACCGAAGCCGCGCCCCGCGCCCGCAGGTCGTTCATCAGGAACTCGCTGGTCACCCCCGAGTGCACCAATCCCTCGACCAGCAGCACGTGCTTGCCTGCAATCGCCAGTTCGTGGCTGAAGAGAATCTCCAATACGGCGGATTCACCCTGCTGGCTCTGCTTGTAGCTCGGCTTGATAAACGAGCAGATGAGGGGAACATCGACCGCTCGCACCAGGTCGGCCATGAACAGGAAGCTATTCTCCAGAATACCCAGCGCGATCATGGTCTCGCCGCGATAGTCATCGGAAATCTGCCGTCCCAGTTCGCGAACCCTCTTCTGAATCTGGTCGGCCGAGATCACCTGGCGCAATCCGGCATTCGGCGAAACATTCATAGTGGAAGTGGCGCCTCCGGGCGGGAGAGGTCAAAGGTAAGAGGTCAGATTGCAGAGGTTACGGTGTCGATTTTCACCTCTGCAATCTGACCTCTGACCTCTGCATTCCCCAACCTACCCACGCCATGTTACATCATGCCCGCAATCTCCCGAATCCAAATCGCTCTTGAAGCACCCGCAGGCGCCTGAAGAGCAGCCGGAACCGCAAACCCGCGCATCCAGATCAGCCCGCGGCCTTTCCCGACTGCAACCGGCCAGAGTTTTTTCTCCAGTCCGGTCGCGTGACGGTCCCCTAACAGTTCCTTCACTTTTTTAGTCGCCGCCGTATGCGCTGGCCAGTAACGATCTCCCGCCCGCCAGTTGCGGATCACAACTTCCTTCGGAATGCGCCCCGGATCGAGCAACTCACCGCGATCATCCTCCGGAACACCGCCCGCATCCACCACCCGAGCTTCTATCCGAGCACCCAGTTCAGGAACCTCCACCGCGCCCGGCACTGGTAAAGCGTACTCGTAGTCCGCCGCCTCACCACGGCCGACGAAGGTTTCCAGTTCCAACAAAAGTTCCCGCCGTCCACGCTGAAGATGCCGCTTGCCCGGGAGTTCCAGTTTCTTGCCTGCTGCCCCACGCGCCAGTTCAAGCGCTCCCCCGATCAGCTGAAACGAGATACTCAAATCAGGCATATGCGTTTCCAGCCACGCGCGCACCAACCGCCGCTGCGCCGCCAAAGAAAGCATTAGCAGCGGCGCCACCACAAGTCCCGGTACAGACGCGGCTTGCCGCGTCTCAGCCGCGCCACCGCCCCGCCCCCGAACCTCCGGATGCACTCGCACCCAATGCTCCTCCTCAGCCCGCGCGATTTCCGCCAACTCACTCATGTGTTCGATCGCGGCCTCGCCAAATTCTTCCCCGATGATCGGCAGCAGCCGATGCCGCACGCGATTACGAAGGAAGGCAATATCCCGATTCGACGAATCCTCGCGCCAGATCTGACCCCGCTCGCGCAGAAATTCCTGCAACGCAGCGCGCCGGAAGGCCAGCACTGGCCGCACTAACTCGCCAAACGCGTGTCCTTGCTCTTCGAAGACGATTCGCGGATGAATACCCGAAAGTCCCCGAATGCCGGTACCGCGAAAGATGCGCAGCAGCACCGTCTCCGCCTGATCGTCGAGCGTGTGCGCCGTGGCAATTTTCGTAACTCGACCCTCCCGCGCGAGTTGGCGAAAGAAACCGTAGCGCAGTTCACGCGCGGCCGCTTCGATACGGGAGGTGATGCCGGAAGTATTATTTGCGTCAACGGGCGCGTCCCGAATATGAAGTTCGAGCTTATGCCGCCGCGCCACCTTCGCGACAAACCGCTCATCCTCGTCCGCTTCTTCTCCGCGCAGCTTGTGATTTACATGCGCAACCGACAGCACGATCCCTAACTCGGCCCGCAACTCCAGCAGCAGGCAAAGCAGAGCCACGGAATCCGCCCCCCCTGAAACCGCCACCGCCAGGCGGTCCCCCGCCCGAATCGACTCCTGCTTCCGGATTGTCTTCAACAGCCGTTCCGTCAACCCATGCACGGAGAAATGGTACAGCAGGAATAAAGTTCCCAGTTCTCAGTTCTTAGTGGCAGCGGTTTGGCGGGTAGCGGGTACTGGCAACCGAGTACCAGCAACTGCTATCCTGAACGCAAATGTGTAGCGCTTCTCGCTGGATTGCAAGATTTCTGCTCCTGGTCATGCTCGCCCCGGCCTTCGGGCCGCTGGCGATGGCCCGTGCTGCCCAGCCGGGAGCCATGCACTGCATGCGCCAGTCGATATCCGGTCACCCGGCGCAGCACGCAATGCAGTGCCATCATGCGATGGCGCAGTCCAAGCCGCCCCAGCCCGAATCATCCCCGGTCGAATCATCCTCGAGCGAATCATCCGAAGCCTCGTTTCAAGCCGTCGCTAACTGCTGCCTGAACCACGATTGCTGCTGCCGCGTCGCTACCTTGGAGTGGGCGCACCCCGCCTTCCGTCCGCTCTCTTTCTTAAGTCTTCTGATCGAACCCGCGCCCGCCTCGCAAAGCGCGGTCCTGCTCTCAAGCGACATCTCCGGACACGATTCCGCCCGCGCCCCTCCGCGTAGCTAACCCTTTTTGCCGAGTCCTGAAAATTAGCACCGAGCGTCCCTGGCCCCTAAAGGGGCGTCCGATCTCGTACATTTGCGGCATCGCTGAAGCAATGCCCTGATACGAAACCGGATTGTTCTGCTGCCAGCAAGGTCATGCGGAGTCGATTCTGCCTGCGAGCGCAATCTGGTGCCGGAGAGAACCGCCACAGACCTTGAAGGACATGAAATTATGACTCGCCCCAAGCTGCTTGCGTTTGCCGCTTTGATGTTTCTCGGCACCGTCGCGTTCGCGAACATCTACGGCGCAATTCGCGGCGTCGTGCACGACCCGCAGCATCGTCCCATTCAGAACGCCATGGTGATGCTCAAAGCGAAATCTTCGGACTGGGCAAAGAGCGCCACCACCGACGCCAACGGTGAATTCCAACTCAACGCCGTGCCTCTCGGCGATTATTCCGTCAGCGTCGCCAGTGAGGGCTTCGCGCAAACTTCACAGGACGTCATGGTCATCTCGGGATCTGTGCCGATCGTTCACTTTCTTTTGAAGGTCGCAACCGCGAACGCCAACGTCACCGTCTCTGGCGAGCCCGACGTGGCCCCGACCGATTCCGCTACGCCCACCACTCTCGTCAGCCGCCTCGATATCGAGCGCACTCCCGGCGCATCCCGCAGCAATAGCTTGGCGATGATTACGGATTTCGTCCCCGGCGCGTACGTCACGCATGACCAACTGCACATTCGCGGAGGTCACCAGACCAGTTGGCTGGTGGACGGCGTTCCCGTGCCGAACACGAACATTGCGTCTAATATAGCGCCGCAGTTTGATCCTAAAGATATCGACTACATGGAGGTCAACCGAGGCAGCTACGGCGCGGAATTCGGCGACCGGACTTATGGCGTGTTCAACATCGTGCCGCGGTCCGGATTCGAGCGCAACAACCAGGCTGAACTGGTTCTCAGTGCCGGCAACTTCAATCAAACGAATGACCAGTTCAGCTTCGGCAGTCACACGGAGCGTTTCGCTTACTACGCCAGTGTGAACGGGAACCGCACGGATCTCGGCTTGCAAACGCCCGTTTCGAAAGTGGTGCACGATGCCGCCAATGGCTACGGCGGTTTCGGATCACTGATTTTTAACGTAGACCCTTCCAATCAGTTGCGCTTTGTTACCTCGTTGCGCAAGGACTACTACCAGATCCCGTACGATCCTTTTCCGAATGACCTCGAGAACGGATCGATACCCGGGAATGACTTCACTCCGCAGTATCCCAGCATCGACCTTCGCGATGGCAACCACGAATCTGATGCCCTGGTGAATTTCTCGTGGGTTCATACGTTCAATTCAAAGGTGCTGCTGACGGTCTCGCCCTTCTACCACCGCAACGGCGCCAACTACGACAGCTCGCCCGCCGATCCCACCGCCACGACGGATCATCACACTTCCACCTACTCCGGCGGGCAGGTTAGCTTCAGCGCTAACTTCGCGAAGAACAATTTACAGGCGGGTTTCTACGGCTTTCACCAACGGGACGATCAGTTTTTCCAGGCAATCTTCAAGGACGCGCCTAGTCAATCGTTTGCCGAACGTGATCTCGCTTCGGGCGGTTTGGAGGCTTTCTTCATCGACGACAAATTCAAACCAGTTTCCTGGTTGACGCTTACCGCGGGGATGCGCCCCACGCACTTCGGCGGCGGGATGACGGAAAACGCCATCAGTCCTCGTTTCGGCGCAGCATTGAATATCCCCCGCCTGAATTGGACTTTCCGCGCCTTCTACGGCCACTACTACCAGGCGCCGCCACTCCTCACGGTTGGAGGCCCTCTAGAGCAATTTTGCACTGCGAACAATTGTGGTTTCCTCCCCCTTCAGGGAGAGCGCGACGAAGAGCATCAGTTTGGAGTCACCATTCCCTATCGTGGTTGGGTGCTCGACGCCGACAATTTCCAGACCAACGCTCACAATTTCTTTGACCATAGCTGCATTGGGTCCGGACTGTGTTTACCCATCACGATTGATAGAGCTAAAATCCGCGGCTGGGAAGTCACCTTGCGCTCGCCGCGCATCGCCCATCGTGGACAAATCCATCTGGCATATTCCAATCAGGTCGCGGATGGCAAACTGCCAATCACGGGCGGCTTGACGAATTTTGCTCCGCCCACCCCGCTCTTCGCCCTCGACCATGACCAGACCAACACGCTCAACGTCGGCGCCGACGTTTCTATGCCGTGGCGATCGTACGCATCCACGAACGTCTACTACGGCTCCGGCTTCAGTAACGCGTTCCCCGGGAGCCCTTATCCCGGACGCCATTTGCCACAACACACCACGTTCGACCTTTCGATTGGCAAGGATTTCAGCGAACGCGTCTCCGCATCGTTGAATGCCTTGAACGTGGCCAACCGCCGGGTGGACCTCGACAACAGCCAGACCTTCGGAGGTTTTCACTGGAATAACCCGCGCGAAATCTATGTCGAACTGCGCTACCGATTCCATTATTGAGGGGTGAGTCCGCTGGGAAGAAGGCCTCGTGATAAGTAAGCTGGCAGTCTCCGCCTAAACCCATGATTCCAATCGATCGAGGGAGAGATGCCGTGGTATTAGACGGACCAGAACGCGTTTGGCACAATCCCCGAACGAATACGAAATTTAGTTTTCCTTGCAGTTGAGAGCGGACGGCTCACAGCCACCGGCTTGGCCGCCTCGAACTAATTGGAGGAGCGGCGAGCAGAATAGCGAGGTCCGTTTGACGCTGTTCCGGTACGCTCCGTATAATGCAGAGCGTCCACACCCTGATCACCACGCTTGCGGTTCCGCGTGAAGGAAAGCCGGGCGTCGTACGCGCCTTGCGGGCTCGCTGCTCCGGTTTCAGGTGCATGTTTCAGGACTACGACTAACAAGCTCGGGTTGCGATCAGTTTCGTTGAGCCCAGCGAGCTGGAAGCTTCCAGCATTTCCGAAAAATCTGAAGGAGTTCAAAGGATCCAATGATTAAGAAGTTTGTGATTAAGAAGTCTGCGTGCGTCACCGTGGCCGTAGTGTTCGGCCTCTCCCTATTCGCTCTGGCCCAGGCCGACGCGGCTGCCGGTTCTCCCGCCGCGGCTGCCACCACACCCAATGCTCCCTCCGCTGCTGCTGCCGCGGCGGCCAAGGCTACTGGCACCAAAGTCGGCACCATCAACATCGAACAGGCGATCTTCGCCTCCAATGAAGGACGGCGAGATTTCGACGTGCTCGCCAAGAAGTTTGAACCCAAGCAAAACGAACTGAAGGGCTCGGCCGACGAAATCGACGGCCTGAAGAAACAGCTCAATGCGCAGCAAGACAAATTGAATGAGGAATCGCGCGACAAGCTGGTGAAGCAGATCGAGGCGAAGCAGAAGAGTTTCGATCGCTCCACGCAGGACGCGCAGGAAGATTTCCAGAACCAGCAGGGCGAGATCGGAAATAAAATCCTCACCAAGATGGCTCCACTCATCGTGAAGTATGCCAGCGAAAATGGTTATGGCATGATCCTGGATACGTCCCAACAGTGGCCCCGTGGACCGGTGATTTGGTACGGACCGGCCGTGGACATCACGCAACCGATCGTCGAAGCCTTCAACGTGCAATCCGGTGTGCCGGCGCCTGCGGCGGGAAGCGTTGCTCCCAAGCCCGTGAGGCCGGGAACGTCTCCCGGCAGCAAACCTGCTGCGCCCGCGACCAAGCCGCCGGCGACCACTCCGCCGAAACAGTAGCGACACCGCTCGGATAGTTTCGGTTCCAAGTTTTTCTTAAGACCGCGTGTAGACGCGGTCTTTTTTTTCGTCTTCCCAGGGGAGAGCCGGGCGCCCTCGCCCGGCGGACGGGCGGGACGCCCGTCACTCCACCGGTTCGCACTTCCCCCATCGCTCCGGATCAAATCGCAAGCCTCAGGTGTCTGTTCTGATAACGGGCCCGTTCTGGAGGACACATTATGTTCAGCACACTCGAAAGCAACTGGGACCAGTCTGCCCGCAGGGGACGAGCTACACTCGCATCCTTCGCCGTTCAAGCTCTTGGGCTGAGCTTGCTGCTTGCCATTCCGTTACTCACGATTCAGGGACCGCCCAAGCTACAGTGGTTCTGCCGGTTACCGGTTCCGACGCCACCGTCAGCACCCGCGCCGCCGCCCAGCGGACAGCAGCCGACTCATTCCTCGAACATCAGCAACGGACAACTGCTGCAGCCCCCAACGATTCCAAACACCATCGCAAACCTGAGCGAACAACCGGTTGCGTCTGCGCCGGATGCAAGCAATCTCGGCGTGGACAGAGGAACCGGCAAGGCCAGACGCGGAGTCTTCGACTCGATCGGCAACTCCGTTGATGTTGCTCCGCCGCCACCACCGCCTGCTGCGCCCGCGCACCCCCTCAAGGTCTCGCACTGGGCCGAGGGCAACATCATCTATCGCGTCCAGCCCAGCTATCCGCCTATCGCGCGCCAGGCGCGCGTTCAGGGCACGGTCGAGTTGCGCGCGATCATCAGCAAGACAGGGACGATCGAGAATCTGGTGGTGGTTAGCGGACATCCGATGCTGGTCAAATCCGCGATTGAAGCGGTCCGGCAATGGCGGTACCGCCCGTACCTCCTGAACAACGAGCGTATCGAAGTGGAAACCGAGATCACGGTGAACTTCGTGTTGTCGGGGAGTTGAGAGTGATTAGTTACTATCGGCACTTAACAGCGCGACGCGTGCGGTCACTATAATCGGCTAGGTGAATGCCCCACGTCCCGATTTGTCGAAGATGCCGGAAATCCGCTCGCTGATTCTCGACGGCCGGACTTGGGCGGAGGTTTCTCTCGGAGCGCTGGGACAAAATTTTCACGCGATACAGAAGCACGTCGGAGCAGGCGTCACCATTTGTGCCGTGGTGAAAGCCGATGGTTACGGCCACGGCGCAGTGGAGTGCGCGCGGGCGCTTGAATCCGAGGGCGCGCGGTGGCTGGGCGTGACCGATGCCGCGGAGGGCCTGGCGCTGCGGGGCGCCGGCGTCACGGCCCGCATCCTGCTGATGACCGGAATCTGGAAGGGCGAGGAAGGCGGGATCGTCGCCCAAAATCTTACTCCCACGATCTGGGAACCCTGGCACATTGAGTTGCTCGAACGCGCGGCGCGAAAGCGGCAGAGCGATCTTCCGTCACATCGTTTGCCCGTGCATCTGAAAATCGATACGGGCATGAACCGTCTTGGAGCATCGAAGGAAGCGTTGCCGCGTTTGTGCGAGATGTTATCCGCGTGCACGCACCTGACTCTCGAAGGAGTGAGCACGCACTTCGCGTCGGCGGAAGTGCTCGACGCGGGAGATGCGGTGCGCCAGATGAAGTGCTTTGAAGAGGGACTTGCGGTGCTGCGGAATTGCGGGCTCCAGCCGCCGCTGGTTCACATGGGAAATTCCGCCGCCATGAGCGCGCGGCCGGAGACCTGGAAGACGATGGTGCGTCCGGGAATCGCGCTCTACGGATATTCGCTGGCCTTCACGCGTGGCGGCGAGCCCGCGGCTGTGGCGGAACTGCCGCTGCGTCCGGTGCTTTCGTGGAAGACGCGTGTGCTGACAGTGAAGGAAGTCGCAGCGGGACAAGCGGTCGGCTACATGGGCACCTTCGTGACCAAAACGCTGAGCCGAATCGCAGTACTGCCGGTCGGTTACGCGGATGGTTATCCGCGGCTGCTTTCGAATCGCGCCCGGGTAATCGTACGCGGCGAATACGCGCCGGTGGTGGGACGCGTTTCGATGGACCTGACGATCGTGGACGTCAGCCACATAAGCGGCGTCGCGGTAGGTGATGAAGTCGTCTTGATCGGTAAGGACGACAGCAAGAGTGTGGACGCCGTCGAACTGGCGCGCTGGTGCGAAAGCGTGCCCTATGAAATTCTGTGCGGCCTGTCGCAGAGAGTGCCGAGAGTTTATAGCTGAGCCGTCAGCATTCAGCACTCAGCATTCAGCCAGCACGTTTCGTATCAGGGCATCGCTTTAGCGATACCGTAAGTTCCTCGAAATCAGATGCCCCTTTAGGGGCTGGACATCGGAGAACTACTGAATGCTGAGTGCTGACCGCTGACTGCTAAATCCCACCATTAAACTGGACCGAGTCGTCAAAATGCTCGCCGTTGTTGTATTCCTAGATAGAGATGCCCTCGCGCTACGCTCAATGGATGTACGACTGGGAGACCCGGCTCACGTCGGTGGACAATAACCGCGTGGTGCGTCCGCTGGACTGGGGACTGGATTGGACACGCACTTGGCCCGGCCGCAACGGCGGTCCTTCTGGACAGGGCTCTCGGGAACTGCTGGAGTATTTCTCCCGTTTCAACGATCGCATCGTCCAGGCCAGCGATGGCTTTTACTCCTACCAGAAGCCGTCGGATTTCCGCCTGGAGCGCCGAGAAGTTCAGGTGTTCAGCACGCGCGAAGTGCCGGACCCGTGCCTCGAAGAAAAAGTTCGCGGCACGCATGCGGAGTTTCTGCGCTTCACCTCGCCGGTGGCGACGCCTTTCCCCGAGAACAATCTGGTGAACGCGCGCTGGTTTCCGGCACGCGGGCGCCGCGCGGTCGTCCTGCTGCCGCACTGGAATTCCGATGCGCTTTCCTACAACAGCCTCTGCCGCGTGCTGAACTGGATGGGGATTGCGGTGCTGCGGCTGAGCATGCCGTATCACGACATTCGCCGTCCGGCGGAGATCGACCGCGCCGACTATGCCGTTTCCGCCAACATAGGCCGCACGCTCGATTCGGTGCGCCAGGGTGTGATCGATGTCCGCTGCTGCTTCGACTGGCTGGAATCGGAGGGTTACAACCGGCTGGGGATCGTCGGGACCAGCCTCGGATCGTGCTATGCCTTTATCGCCACCGCGCACGATCCGCGGATACAGGTGGCAGCGTTCAATCACGCTTCGACTTACTTTGCCGACGTGGTGTGGCACGGGCAGTCCACGCGCCACATCCGCGAGGGCCTCGAAACGGCAATCGATTTGGAGAACCTGCGGCAGGTGTGGCGCGCCGTCAGTCCGATGGTGTACTTCGACAAGTTTTCGCGCTGGCCGCGCCGCTCGCTGATTATCTATGCGAAGTACGACATGACGTTCCTGCCGGAATTTTCAAAGCAGGTGGTCGAGCAGTTCGAGAAGCACGACCTGGATCACAAAGTCGTCGTGCTGCCTTGCGGGCATTACACCATGGGGGAGACGCCGTACAAATATATGGATGGGTGGCAGCTAGCGAGTTTTCTGCGGACGGCGTTCGAGTAGAACTCATCTAGTCGTCTTATAAACGACCTGGCGGTTATTTCTTGGCCGTGACCTGGTCCGCAATTTTGTCGTACTCGGCCTTTGCCAGAATGTGGCGTTTTACCAAATCATTGGGATCGCTATAGGGCCGTCCCGTGATTACGTGGTCTGCATCTGCAGCAGTCACGCCCGGCAGGCTCAGCAACTGCTCTTTTGTGGCCGTATTCAAATCGAGCGGCTTGTCGCGGCTCCAGCCCTCACGGATTCCTGCCGCCACCGCCTTGGCATCGCGCTTCACTTCCGCCGTTGCTTGCGCGGTTTTCTCCTTCAGTTCCTGCGAGTTTTGTGGCTGAGTGCAGCCTGCGAGTGCGGCCAGGAGCAACATTGTGGGAACGTGCCGATATCTGAGGAAGTCCATTTTGATCAGCCTTTCCGCTGTCTTGGATGATATCTCAGCCTGTCTGGTTGGCACATTCTTTAACGAAAGCGGTCCAGGAATAGAAGCCTTTCGCGGACAGGAGTGTCCGCGCCACAGTAAAATAGCTTCCGGTCCCTAACTATGAAAAATTCTGACATGTCGCGCCCGCTCTATGAAGTTGATCCGCAGATTGCGAACGCCATCGACAACGAAGCTCGCCGCCAGCACGAGGGGCTGGAGCTGATCGCTTCGGAGAATTTTGTGAGCGAGGCTGTGCTTGAGGCTGCCGGGTCTGTGTTCACCAACAAGTATGCGGAAGGGTATCCCGGCAAGCGGTATTACGGCGGATGCGAATTTACCGACGTGGAGGAAGAACTGGCGCGCGAACGGGTCAAGAAACTTTTTGGCGCGGAAAATGCCAACGTGCAACCGCACTCGGGATCGCAGGCCAATCAAGCCGCATACTCTGCTGTGCTGAAACCGGGCGACACGATTCTGGGGCTGAATCTGGCTCATGGCGGGCACCTCACGCATGGGCATCCTCTGAATTTTTCCGGCAAGACATACAAGATCGTTCCGTACGGCGTGACCAAGGAAACCGAGACTATCGACTACGATGACTTGGAAAAGATTGCCACGGCGGAGCGTCCGAAGCTGATTATTGGCGGCGGCAGCGCTTATCCGCGGATCATTGATTTCGCCCGCATGCGTCAGATTGCGGACAAAGTTGGCGCGCTCTTTCTGGTCGACATGGCGCACTTCGCGGGACTGGTCGCCGGTGGAGCGCATCCATCGCCCGTTCCGCACGCGCACATCGTGACTTCGACCACGCACAAGACGCTGCGCGGGCCGCGCTCGGGGATGATCCTGAGCAAACAGGAATTTGCGGCGGCGATTGATAAGACTGTATTCCCGGGAATGCAGGGCGGGCCGCTGGTACACATTATTGCGGCCAAGGCGGTCTGCTTCCTCGAGGCATCGCAACCGAGTTTCCACGATTACGCGCGGCAGGTCGTAGCTAACGCGAAAGTGATGGCGGAGACGCTGGCGGCCGATGGCTATCGCATTGTCTCCGGTGGGACGGACACGCACCTCATGCTGGTGGACGTATTCGCGAAGGGCATGCTGGGGAGTGAGGCGGAGAAAGCTCTCGGTGAAGCCGGCATTACGGTCAACAAAAACGCGATTCCGTTTGATACGAATCCACCGATGAAGCCTAGCGGGATTCGCATTGGGTCTCCGGCGGTTACTACGCGCGGCATGAAAGAAGCGGAGATGCGGCAGATTTCGCACTGGATCGCGGAGGCGCTCAATCATCGGACGGACGCCACAGTGCTGGGGAAAATCCGCAAGCAGGTGCTGGGGCTGGCGGAGGAGTTTCCGCTTTATGCGGAGCGGAGGGCGCGGGCTCAGGCGGAAGTGCGGGCTTAGGCGCTACAAAGCGAGACGGGACAAGCCCCGTCTCTACCATTGGTTTCGGTTCGATCCCTGTGAATTCCCTGTGTTCCCCTGTGCTCCCTGTGGTTAAATTCAGGCTGTGAAAGTAGCCATCGACATCCGTCGCATGACGGAATTCGGGGTAGGCACTTATATCCGGAATGTGGTCCGCACGTTGGCGCGCCTGGACTGTGACAGCAAATATTTTCTGATCGGATCGCTGGCGAAAGTGGCGGAATGTGGGCCGCTGCCGCCCAACTTCCAAGCGGTGGAACTGGCTGGGCGCGACGACACGCTGAAAGGGAATCTCGCTTTCCGGGCGATCGTGCGGCGTCTGGAGTGCGACGTGGTTCACATTCCGCACCTGTTCTGGATCCCGCGCGGGCTGAGTTGTCCTTATATTCTGACCGTGCACGACCTGTTGGATCATATGTATGGGTCGCGCAACGCTTCGAGTTTGCGCCGCAACTTGCACTTTTACCTAACACGGCGGGTGTTGCGCAAGGCGGCGCGCGTGATCGCGGTATCACAATTCACCAAGAACGAAATCGAAAAACTGCTAGCCATTCCGGATGAACGCATCGAGGTGGTGTACAACGCGATCGACGAGCGTTTTCTTCACGGCCATGCCACCGAAGCGGATCGCGAGCTGATCGCCCAGCGCTATCTGGTGAACTATCCGTTCATTCTGTATGCGGGTGCGATTCGGCCGCACAAGAATGTGGTGCGCATCATCGAAGCGTTTTCTGCGCTGAAGAGCGAACTTCAGAAGGAGCAGCAGTTTCCGGATCTGAAGCTCATCATCATCGGAGACGATCTTTCGAGCCATCCGCGGCTGCGACGCACCGTGGTGCGGAGCGGCGTGCAGAACGACGTGCGTTTCCTGGGATTCGTGCCCATTGAAGTGCTGCGCATTTTTTATGACGTCGCCAAGATTTTTGTCTTTCCGTCGCTTTACGAGGGATTTGGGTTACCACCACTCGAAGCAATGGCCCACGGAACTCCAGTGGTCACTTCGAACACGTCGAGCCTGCCGGAAGTTGCTGGGGGCGCGGCGCTGCTGGTGAATCCGGAAAACGTGTTTGAGATCCGGCGAGGCTTGCAGCGAGTGCTGCTTGATCCGGTACTGCGCGCGCGGATGAAACAACGCGGCTATGAGCAGGCGCAGCGATTTTCCTGGACCAGTTCGGTGTCGAGGATCCTTGAGATCTACCGCGAAGTGGCGGGAGACCGTGTTCCTCGCGGGGTTGCTGCGGACTGAGGTTGTGTGGTGGCGGGGCTCCGCCCCGCTGGGACGGAGCAAAGCCCCGTCCCCACGCTCCCGTATAATAATTGATCCCGCGATGAATCCCAGCGCCACGCCCAATCTCGAACAGCCCACAATTGAGACCATGACAATGACCCGTCCGAACCAGTTGCTCTCGGACTGGCGGATTTCCGTACTGCTGTTGATTGCGCTGTGGGCGGTTATCTACCTGGCGGGACTCTCCCGGCCCGCCTTGCTCGACGATGCCGACACGGTGCATGCCGAGGCGGCGCGCGAAATGCTGCAGCGGCACGACTGGGTCACGCTGTACGCCAACGGGATCCGCTATCTGGAAAAAGCTCCGTTGATGTATTGGGGCGTGGCAACGAGCTACACGCTGTTCGGCGTCGGCGAGTGGAGCACCCGCTTCCCGCTCATGCTCGGCGTGCTGGCAATGATTCTTTCCACGTACGGTTTGGGACGCTGGGCTCTGGGCAGCGAAGGCGGATTCGATTCAGGGCTGGTGTTGACAACCGCGCTCGGACCTTTTCTTTTTACGCGCTTTTTAATTCCCGACGTCGCCGTCGGTCTGTGGCTTACGCTGACGTTCTGGTTTTTCCTGATATCGCTTGGGCAAGCGAAGCCGGCGCGCTGGACCTGCTGGGGTATTAGCGCCATGTGCGCGCTCAACGTACTCACTAAGGGACTGATCGGGCTCGTATTTCCGATAGGAGCCATCGGACTTTATCTGCTGCTGACGGGGAATTTGCGCCACTTGCTTAAGCTGCGTCTGGTTTCAAGCGCGCTGGTATTCTTCGCGATTGCTGCGCCGTGGCATATTCTGGCCGCCCTCCGGAATCCGGCGCAGGGAAGTGTCCGCGGCTTTCTGTGGTTCTATTTTGTCAACGAGCACGTCCTGCGTTTTCTGAACCGGCGCGTTCCGCGGGATTACGATAAGGTTCCGCTGCTTCTGTTCTGGGCACTTCTGGTTTTGTGGCTCATTCCGTGGACCGTGTTTCTTCCGCAGTCGCTGCTGGAGGTGCCGCGGCGGTGGCGCGAGTTCCGCTCGCAGATGACGCGGCGCCAGCGGGCGTATCTTTTATTTTTTCTGTGGACCTTCGTCATCGTGGGCTTCTTCAGCCTTTCGACGCGGCAGGAATATTACACGATCCCGGCGATCCCAGGGATGGCATTGCTGGTCGGCGGATGGCTGCAACGGGAGCGAGCATCGGCTGCGGATAGCCGCGAACGGCGCAGCGGAATGATGTCGTCGGCGGTGTTGCTGGCGGTCGGTGTCATCATTGCGGTGGTTGGCTTTGCGTTGCTCTCTGTCTCGAAGGCGCCGGCTGCGGGCACGGATCTGTCGAACCTGCTGCGAAAAAATCCGCAAGACTACGCGCTCTCGTTTGGGCATTTTCTGGATTTGACCCCCCAGGCGATGGGTGTGTTCCGCGTGCCGCTGTTCGGCTTTTCACTCGCGTTTTTGGTTGGAACTCTCGCCAACTGGATTCTGCGCCGTCGCGGGCGGGCGGGGGCGGGGAATGTTGCGCTGGTGGCGATGATGGTGGTTGTGCTGGCGTGCGTGCGGATTTCGTTTGGCATTTTTTCTCCGATACTTTCGTCGAAGGATCTGGCGATGGCGATTCGCGAGCAGTACCGGCCCGGCGATCAGATCGTGGTGATTGGGCTGTATGAAAATGCCTCGAGTTTGAATTTCTACACCGGGCTGCCGCTGCACAGTTTGCACGCGCCCGGTGGAAACATGTGGTACGGTACGCAGTTTCCGGGAGCGCCGCGGGTTTTCGAAACGCAGGCTTCGTTTGTCGAAATGTGGCGTGGGCCACAGCGCGTTTTCTTGTGGGCCGAAGAGGATGAACCGCCGGCGTTGCGTGGATTGATGAGCTACGTCGTTGCGCGGCGAGGCGGCAAAATTATCTTTTCTAATCAGCCGGTGGCGCCGGCTTCGCGATAGTCAGACGGCCGTCTTTCAGATCGAAAACGTCTCCTCGCCAATGGATGCGATTCCCCATAAAACTTGCGGCCCAGACGAACGGCGCAATCAGGTCTCGCAAAGGCAGCAAGACAATGTTGCGAAGCGCTTGTCGGTCGTGGAGCACGACCTCCGCAGCGACAAATCCGACGGCTAATCGCACAACGACCGTCGTCGCGAGCAATGCCCACGCCCACTCCGCCCCGCTCGTGGCTAAGAGCGTCACCAATGCCCAGGGCAGGCCGAAGGTGAAAAGCAATCCCGCGTATCCCCAGCGACGGGCATCTCGAATAGTCCGCGACCAGCGCAGTTGATGGTAGAAAAACTGCCTTAGCGTGTAGGCAGGTAGAAAGGTGGCGACGGTCGTGGCGCTGAGTTCGATTCGCTTTCCCGTCGCTGCGATGCGGCGGCCGAGTTCATAGTCGTCGGCCAGATAATCCAGTAACGCTTCGAAGCCGCCGATGGATTCGAGGTCACGGCGGCGAAACGCCAGCGTTGAACCCAATCCGAAGTGCAGTCCTTTCTCGAGAAACTTGGCGCTCAGTACGCCCGGAACAAAGTCGGTGCTGATACCCAGCGCTTCGAGGCGCGAACCAAGTGTCGGACAGGGGGTCGGGCTGGCGACGCCACGGTAGAGGCAGGTCACCAGTCCCACAGAAGCGTCAGCGAGCGGCGCGATCACATTGCGCAAATAATCCGGAGGGACACGGATGTCGCTGTCATTTACCAAGAGGAGTTCGTGTCGTGCGGCGGGCAGCATCTGCACCAGATTGCTGACTTTGATATTCGCTCCAAGAACGCGATCGCACACGATCAGCTCAATCGGAAGGTTCGGATATTTTGCCTGAAGCCTACGCACGACCTCGACGGCGGGATCGGTGGGATCGCTGACCCCGAAGATCAATTGGAATTGCGGATAATCCTGTTCGCAGTGACTGCAGAAGCTCTCCCATATTTCGGGATCGACACCTTTTAGGGGCTTGAGGATGGAAATCGCCGGGAGTTGGGTTGGCGGCAGTGGAACCTGCTTGAGTTGTTTGCGCCTGTCTTTCTTGCGCACGCTGATGAAACTCGCCATCGAGAGCGCGGAAAGAAAGTAGAAAAACAGACTGCCGACGGTTCCGATCGCGGCTATCGTTTCAAGCGCAGTCCTTACTGTGAAAGGCTGGGTCAATGGCGCCATCAGCAGCATGTTACTCGTAGCGCAGCGACTCAATCGGATCGAGGTTGGCCGCTTTCCACGCGGGATATATGCCGAAGACCAGGCCTACGGCGGCCGAGGCGACGAAGGCGAACATCGACCAGTACAACGACATGGTGGCCGGAAGCGATGGAAACGCCACCGGGACGATCGTAGTGATGAGCGCGCCCAGCGCGAGCCCGATCACTCCGCCGACGGCGGTTAGCATCACGGCCTCGAGCGTGAATTGAACGAGGATGTCGCGCTTGCGGGCGCCCATGGCTTTGCGCACTCCGATTTCGCGCGTGCGCTCAGTCACTGAAACCAGCATGATGTTCATCACGCCCACGCCTCCAACGATCAACCCGACACTCGAAACCGCAAACATGAAGATGAAGATCATACCCGTAATCTGATTCCACACGTCGGAAAGCGAGTCTTGCGTGAAGACAGCGAAGTTATCTGGCTTCTCGGTCGCGACCTTCCGCCGGCGGCGCAGCAATTCGCGCATTTCGTCTATCGCCTTGGGCATGTCAGCGTGCGAAGTCGCCTTGACGCTGATCCAGTACTGCTTCAGTTCGGGGTGCAACTTCCGGAACGTGCTCAGCGGGAAGAACACGATGTTGTCATCGGGATTCTTTCCTCCGCCGAACACACTTTTGCGGACTTTCGCCACGCCGATCACGGTAAACAGTTGCCCCTCAATGTCCAGCTCTTTGCCCAGCGGTTGCTCACTCGGGAAAAGCTCTTCCGCGGTATCGTGGCCGATGATAATGGTCGAGGCGCGGCGCTCTTCATCGATATCGCTGAACCAGCGGCCGGAGTCGAGGGCGACGTCAATGACATCTTTGTACGAGGCGGTGTCGCCTTCCAGAATGGTTTGCTTCGCCTTGCGGTCTTTGTATTTGACGGAGTAGGTGCCGGTGCCGAGTTCAGGCCGGAAAAAGCGAACGCCGACGGTGACCGCTTTCACGTGCGGCAGATCCTGCATCGCCATCGCGTCATCGAAGGTCAGTTCCTTGCGGGTGCGCATCTCTTCCGTCGGACGTCCGAAGGTGAAGGGCTCCAGGTGGAAAGCGAAAATGATATTTGACCCCAGGCTGGTGATGACCTGGCTTACATTGTCGTTCAGGCCGCGCACGATCGACGAAATCCCGATGACGACGGCTACCCCAATCACGATACCGAGCACGGTCAGCGACGAGCGCAGTTTGTTGCTGCGGATCGTGTCGACCGCCATGTTCAGGCCCTCGCCGAGTTCGCCTTTGACTAGCATTGCTTCACACCCTTCTTACCGCCGAGACGCAGAGGGCGCCGAGAAAACATATTTCAGTTCCTTGGCGGGCGACGACCCCTAAAGGGGCATGTAATTTCGAGAACATGCGGCATCGCTAAAGCGATGCCCTGATACAACCCCTCACTTCTTTCAGCAACCTGCTACGTTTCAAAGCGCAGCGCCGCGATGGGGTCCAGCACAGCCGCGCGTTTTGCGGGATACACGCCGAAGAAAATACCGACGCTCGCCGCCACGAACACTCCTGCGAATACTGCCCAGAGCTTAATCTCTGAGGGCATGCCGATTGCTAGCGTAACGACCTTGGCGATAGTAATCCCGAACAGCACGCCGATCGCGCCGCCAAGCAGCGCCAAGGTAACGGACTCGATCAGAAACTGCATCAGGATGTCACCACTGCGCGCGCCCATGGCCTTGCGAATGCCAATCTCCCGCGTCCGTTCCGTCACCGAAACCAGCATGATGTTCATGATCACAATGCCGCCTACCACCAGCGAAATGGCGGCGATTCCGATCATCGCGTAAAAGAACGTGCCGCTGAAGTTCGACCAGATACTCAGCAGGCTATCGTTGGTCTCAATGTCGAAATTGTCGTCGTCGCCAGGGTGGACGTGGCGGCGAGCGCGCAGGACAGCCCGCGTTTCATCCATCGCTTCTTCGAATCCGGCGCCGCTGGCAGCCGCCTTGCCCGAAATGCGGATGCTGCTGTGGGAACCATTCTGTTTCTGAAACGCGGTGATCGGCATGAGCGCATAGTTATCCATGCTCTGGCCGAGCGTCTTGCCTTTGCGTTTGCCGACGCCGATTACACGATAGACCCAGCCATCGATGCGGAGTTCCTTGTTAATCGGATCCACGCCGGGTATCAGGTTATCCACGATATCCGGTCCTACGACGACGACGGCGGAGTTATTCCTCATATCCACATCGTTGATCATGCGCCCAGCGACGAGGTCGATATCGAGAATCGGCACCATGGAGGGCGTCATGCCGCGGACGATGGTATCGCTGATCGACTGCTCGCCGTACTTGACGTGTCCGCTCTCGTTGCGCAGCGCCGCCCCCACCCATTCGCAATGTTTGCAGGCTTCGAGGACGGCTTCGTAGTCCTCCATGGTGAGGTCTTTGCGCTTTTCGCCCTCGAGGTATTTGTCGATATTGGTGACGGCAGGTGAATTCTTGAAGACGATAAAAACGTCAGCGCCAAGATTGAAAATCTTCGTAGCCACATAGCCATTGATGCCGTTGACAAACGTGACCACCGCAATCACGGCGGCAACTCCGATCACCACGCCGAGCAAGGTGAGCGCGGAGCGAAGTTTGTTCGCCCACAACGACAGGAACGCGATCTTGATGGCTTCGGAAATATTCATCGGCCAGGTCGCAGGCTTCTCGCTGCGGACTCTTTGAGTGGAATCAGTTTAACAGCCCAGGCTTGGGCTTCCGCGACTTCGCGCCCAAGAATTCGCGCTGGCGGAGTCTACATGGCGAGCATGTTATGTGGGGAACCAGTGGCGGGACGGGCGGGCGTCTCGCGAGCCTGCCCTATTTTGCCGAAGCCCCGAGCGAAGCCGAGGGGGAAATCGAAGGGTCTTGCCGGGCGGGGACGCCCGGCGCTCCACTGCCAAGTCTCATACCCTGCTGGAAGTAAGGTGCATCGAGAGTTTTACCGACACAAACGCCACCAGCAACGCCAGCACGGTCCAGATCGCTGCGGACTCTATGCCGCCACTGAAGATCGTTGACATTGCAGGCGGCGAAGACATGGAAAGCTGTGGAGCGGTTGCTTTGTCCAACTGCGTGAAGGCCACAACTCCCCCAACCAGAACCACTGCCAGTACAAGGACTCCAACCACCAAGCCGGGTAGAGCGCGCTTCCAGGGAAATGGGATCGGCGGAGGTGCCGCAGCCTCGCGCCGAACCGCATCCATGACGGAGACGGCGAAGCCCGACGAAGGGAGGATTTCATCCTCTCGGGAAAGAATGCGATTGATCTCGGCATCGTCGTGTTCACTCAAGTGTCTCATCAAGCCTCCTTCAAGCGCGGCACCGCCAAAAACTGCGGAAGTTTATTGCGCAGGATCTCCCGCCCGCGAAACAGCCGCGCCTTAATCGTGCCCTCGGGCAAGCCGAGGCTCCGCGCCGCGGTGGTAACGTCCATGTCATGAAAATAAAAAAGGATCAAGGCCTCGCGATACTTCGGCGGCAGAGTGCCGACCGCGCGCCGGACCGCCAAATCCCGGTCATGGTCTTCGAGGCCGCCATCAGAGGCGCGCGCGTCCGGAGGTTCGGCAATATCTTCGAGCGACACCGTCCGCGCCGGGATGCGATGGAGCTCCGAACGATAGAGGTTTGTCGCCAGCGCGAAGAGCCAGGTGGAAAAGACCGCATCCTTTCGCCACTGGCCAAGCCCGCGGTAAGCGCGCAGAAAGGCCTCCTGAGCCATATCTTCGGCCCGGCCACGATCGTGACAGAAGCGATAGGCCAGGTTAACCAGCGGGCTCTGCCAGCGCTGGACAATCCCTTCAAAGGCAGAGATATTGCCAGCCAGGACTCTCTCGACATCAGCCTGATCGTCGCTCGCACTCACTCTAGACTCCGCCTCAAAGGTAGGACACGACGCCGTTGCTACTGGTTGCACTATTTTCGTCGAGATTCGTCCCGGGAACGCACACAAAATATGCAACCGTAGTGGGATCGGAGCGGTCTTACCGAACGAAAGCAGGAAAACTTCAACAGGAAAACTTCAAGGAGCGGACAATGGCATTCGAATTAGATCACAATATCGTCCCGGTCGCAGCCATGCTGGTGCCCATCGTGGGTAGCATCGCAGTCTTCTCGTTTCTGGCGGTGGCGACATGGGCGGACGCTCGCCGCAAGGAACGTGAAGCGTACTACAAGAGTGAAACGCTGAAAAAGATCGCGGAAAGCTCCGGTGAGGGAGCCAAGGGCGCGATCGAACTCATGCGCGAGCAACAGACGAACTCTGCAAAACGCCGCGTCGAAGGCATGAAGCTGGGCGGATTGATCACCGCCGCCGTCGGCATCGGTGTCATGGTGCTTCTTCGTGGACTGGTGAACGACGAACCGGTCTATCTCGCCGGATTGATTCCCTTGTTGATCGGCGCGGCTCTACTTACGTACACGTTCCTCCTCGCACCCAAAGAGGTGGCGTGAGCGAAGGCGCCATCCGCCGGTAAGATCCCGCCTGTGCACTATGGTGTGCACTATAATGAATGGGTTGGCAGCCGGACCGGACGGTCGCTCGTCGCGAGACGGGAGGAAAGTCCGAACTCCGCAGAGCAGTGTGCCGGATAACGTCCGGGAGGGCCCCCGCGCTTGCACGGGCGGGATCGTTCGACGGAAAGTGCCACAGAAAACATACCGCCCGGGCCGCGAGGCTCAGGTAAGGGTGAAAAGGTGCGGTAAGAGCGCACCGCCGCCGCAGTAATGCGGCGGGCAGGGCAAACCCCACACGGAGCAAGACCAAATAGGGAGGGAGTTCCTGAGAAGCTTCGGTTTCGAAGGAACGCGTGCCGGCTCGGCGCGCCACAACCTCCGGGTAGGTCGCTTGAGCCTCGCAGTAATGCGTGGCCCAGAGGAATGACCGTCCCGCCGCAAGGCGGACAGAATTCGGCTTACAGGTCCGGCTGCTACAATCTATCCCAGCATTTTTGCGATGTTTTAGGGGTTCGCAACCCCGGGTCAGCATGCCCACCGGCTAGTCTCCCGGGATCTGGAGTGGGCGTTCGAGCCGGCCAAATCCAGCCTGGTAGGGATTCCTTCCCGAAAATCTACAGCAAATTACCTATGGACTCCACATAGCCGAAGTCCCAATCATGCGTTCGTGCCTGTACCACTTTCCGAACACGCTGTAAGGCTTCTCAGGCTGTTTCATCGCACCTCACAGACTTCTTAAGGAGAAATCTCCCATGCGCGATGTGTGTGGCAAGTTTACGATTGCACTCTGCGTTCTGTTGGCAGGTAGTTCCGCGATCCCAGTCCTCGGCCAAAATTCACACCGCGTTTTACCGCCGCACGCCGTTGGTGTGGAGCCCTTGCCAGTGCAACCAGCCACGCAAGACAGTCAAAGCTATGTGCCGCAAACCACTATTGGTCCGTACTGGACAAAACTTAACAACGCTCCTCCGGTGTCTGTGGGTGCCATGCTGCTGCTCACTGACGGCCGGGTGTTAGTACATGAGGAGCCGAATTGCGGCGGTACTGGTTGTTCCGGAATGGATTTCACTGCATGGTACATCCTGACGCCGGATGTCAATGGCAGCTATATCAATGGAACTTGGACCCAAGCTGCGAGCCTGCCGCCCGATTACGCTCCGCTTTACTTCGGCTCGGCAGTATTGCCAGACGGCAAGGTGCTGGTGGAAGGCGGCGAGTATCAGTGTCCCGCCGGACAGTGCGCGCCATCGTGGACCAATCTTGGCGCCCTCTACGATCCCGCGGCCAACACCTGGACATCGGTACCGCCTCCCAGCCTACCAACACCATGGGTCAATGTCGGCGATGCCGAGTCCGTAATCCTGCCGGACGGGACTTACATGCAGGCGGATTGCTGCGGCGTGGCGCTACAGATGGAAAGCGCGCCCTTGGCGGCCTACTTTGATGAAGCCAGCATGAGCTGGACCGAGCTGAACCAATCCACGAAGTTCGACGAATTCGATGAAGAAGGCTGGACGCTGCTTCCCAACGGCCAAGTGCTGACGGTGGACGCGTACGTGGCGTGTCCGAGTGACCAGCCCGCGTGTACAGCGGCGGGATTCAGCGGAGCCAATTCAGAACTCTGGAACCCCAGCACCCAAACCTGGAGCAGCGCCGGCAGTACGATTGTGCAATTGTGGGACTCCAACTGCGGCGCCGGGGGTGGAAGCTTCGAAGTCGGGCCGGCTGTTTTGCGGCCGGACGGAACCGTTTATTACACCGGGAGCAGCGATCGTGAGCCGGGCCACACGGCAATTTACAACTCTGTCACCGGGAACTGGACGAAGGGTCCTGACTTCCCAAATAATGACGCGGCCAATGATGCCCCGGCTTCGATCGAAACCAACGGCAAAGTGATCGTGATGGCGAGTCCCTATAGCGGTACATTCAGTGCGCCGTCCCGGTTCTACGAATGGAACGGCTCCAAGTTGAATGCGTTCCCGGCGCCCCCCAATGCCGTCAACGATGCTTCCTTTGTCGGCCATCTGCTCGTGCTTCCGACCGGCCAGATTATGTTTACCGATTTCACCACCGACGCGGAAATCCTGACCACCGCGGGCTCATGGAAGTCATCCTGGCGGCCAACGATCCTCTCGTTTCCAAAGTCCGTGAGCCCGGGCCAGGCGAACTATTCGATTTCCGGAACACAGTTCAACGGCCTGACTCAGGCAACCGCTTACGGCGATGATCTTCAGAATGCGACCAATTATCCCCTGGTGCGCATTGTGAATAGCAACAGCGGACACGTCTTTTACTGCAAGACGCACAACCATAGCAGCATGGGCGTGGCCACTGGCAGCGCGCTTGTATCCACGAAGTTCGATGTGCCCGCCGACATCGAATTGGGACCCAGCAAGGTGTACGTGGTGGCGAACGGCATTCAATCGGCGCCACAACGGATCAGTGTCCAGTAGACCACCACGCTGAACGCGGCCATGCACCAAGCCGTGCCGGCAACACCTCATCGGTTGAGTAACCGCTCAAGCCGCGTTTGCAGTTACGGCCGGCTGAGGCCGCATCTGCTCCAACATCTTCTTCTTCATTTCCTTCACGGTCGGCTCAGCTTTGTGCGTACCTACCGTCCACGAGTACCCGTCCGGATCCACGACCTTGCCGCACCGGTCGCCCCAAAACATGTCCGCGACCGGGCCTTGGCCGGTGGCTCCGAGGCTGAGGGCCTTGGCGACTACTTTGTCGACATTTTCCACGTAGACAAACAGTCCCGCCGGCGATGCGCCAACGCTCTTGGCCGTGCGCGTGCCCCACGCGGGGTTTTCCGGTCCCAGCATCAGCGTCGCATCGCGCAGCCTCAGCTCGGCGTGCATCGGTTTGCCATCGGGACCGTTCATAATCCCGCGCTTGGTAAAGCCAAAAGCTTTTTGATAAAAGCTCGCAGCAGCCGCAACATCGGAGACCGTGAGCATAGCCGTTACCGCGCCGTACTGCTTCTTGTTGAGTGGATCAATTTTCTTCTTAGCCATGGTGTTCCTCTCTGAAGGACTAACATTCTAGCGAATTCCAGTGATGCGTGCATCTCGGTTCATGCCGCAAGCGGGTTTTCATCGGCGGCCGTAGACTCGGGGAACGGGCACTTCCAGCAACCGATTCGACTGGTCTCTTAATCATAGAGAAGCCTTTTTTCCTTTTTTCTTTTCTTTCTGATTGGGCTCCCCTTTACCTGTAGTAATCAAGCTTCGTAAACTACCGTTAATATAAGAGCCCCATGCGTTTGAGCAAGCGCCATAACATTCATAGTCAGGAACTAAGCCCACGTGGGTGAAGCGAACCTCGGTTTTGTCGCCCTTTTTAGCGATTTCAAAAGCAATTTTTGTGCCATTCCACTCGCTTTTGTCATTAACAAAATTAAGCTGGCTGTCTAAAACAAGCCAACCGACTTTCTTGCCAGGAATTAGTTCTGTTATCTTCTGTTTGGAATAATGGACGTCTTCGTACCGATACGTAAACTCATCACCGAGCTTGTCGGTGCTCCCTTCAATTTCTCCTGACCACCATCCACGAACATTATTGATGGCAGCGAAGGCTTCTTCCGGAGTTTGGTCTACCGTAAGGGTAGTGGTGAAATTTTGATCATTCATCGTTTCTCTCCTTCTCTTGTCGCGACCTCAGCGCCCGCGAACCCGCCGACTTTGGACAGTGCGGCTTTAGTTCCAGTTGTCGATCTTGATATCGTTTGGCTCGGGGGCACCTTTCCCGGTTTCGAGAAGCGCCTTTAGGCTCATCAGAAAGACCCCCCACTTGGTGCGGCAATGGTGCATGAACTCCACCGGCTCCTTCCAACCCAGGTGTTTGAAGAGGACGATGGTATAGTCGCCTTCCTCTTTGAGCTCCCAACTTACTTTTGTGCCGATCCATTCTTCGGGCCCGTCAACCACTTGCCATAGCACGCGCTTGGCGGGATGAAGCTCAAGAACCTTCATGTCGAAACCGCCGGCCCCAAAACGGAATTGGAGCACTCCGCCGATTTTGCTTTCCCCTTGCGTGTTGTTCGTCCACCAGGCGGAAAGACCTTCGCGCGTGGTCAATGCCTTATAGGCATCATTCAGGGACGACGATTTGATTCCGACTCTGTGTAAAATATCCGCCATATGAGATTCCTCCTTCTAGTGTTAGCTCCTGCACAAACGTCCAATATCACAACGCGGACGTACTACATTTCATAGTTCTTAATGCGATCTCGCGAGCCGCGCGATGAAGCGGCGTCCGCGGCTGGCTGCTAAATACGACAGCGATGCTGCGCACAGCACCACCAGCGCCATTCGCAGGTAGATCGCGGTTGACATTGAAATTCCGATTCCGGTTCCAATCGCCAAGTAAGCAATCAGACATGCTGGGCACTTTGGCAATAGTGCCAGGATGCCGCTCGGCACTATCCATCCGGCAACGTCGAGGCAGCGCCTCTTTAACGTCGGCGCGCGCGGATCGCCGATGGCGACCCGCGCCCCCGCCTTGTGGCTAGAACTGGTTGAGACACCATCGCAGCAAGGATGGGCGATCACGAGTGGTGCTCCTCCGAACAGCACGACGATCCCGAACCTTTCGGGGCCACGTACTGCGCCTTTGGATCGACGACGTAACCCTGTGCGTATTTGTCGTGATGTCGAACCCACGCCATGCTGAAGGCCAAACCATCTTCGTCGCGACCTTTCGGCGTCAGGTCGAGGAAGTTATACGCGCCCAACAAGATGTCGAGCCCACGACCGTATGTGGAATAGGTATGGAAGACGTCGCGTGCGTTATTCTTGTAAAAGACGCTCGCGCCAGGTCCCTCCTCAGTCCCGAACTCGACGGTGTCGTAATTGTAGGGGACTTTGCGTTTCGCCATCTCCTCCTTGGTGAACGACACGTGGTAGTCGCGATTGAAGTCATTGCTGAACGACGACACCCATTTGAAACGCCAGCCCATGCGTTTCTTGAACGCCTCGATCTGGGCCAGTGGCGCTCGCGAAACCACGACCAGCGTGACGTCGCGATTCGCGAGGTGGACCAGACTGCCGTCAAAATGATCGGCCACAAAGGAGCAGCTTGGACAACCCTCCTCCCATCCCGGACCGAACATGAAGTGGTACACAATCAACTGACTCTTGCCGTCGAACAGATCGGCGAGCGTCTCCCTTCCGCTCGGGCCATCGAAGACATATTGCTTTTCGACTTTCTCCCATGGCAGTTCGCGGCGTTGCCGGCTCAATTCATCTCGTAATTTGGTGAACTCCTTTTCTTTCCTGAGCAACTCTTTCCGGGACGCAGTCCATTCGTTCGGTGAAACAACATCGTGCCCTTGAATCCCGGCGCTGGTGAGTTGGGTAGCCATAGCATTCTCCTTGTTGTGCATTTGTGTCTGTGTTGCGTTTTCAGTTGCAGACCGCTGGTGTTGCAGCTACTGGTTGCGGCCTAGTGTTTTTTTCTTTCTGCGAGAGGCTCTTCGCCTTCCGCCCGAGCTTTCTGTTTCAGCCATATCTTTTATCCCCAGGAGTTCGCCCGACCAAAGCTCCTGAAACGGGCCGACCCACCGTTCATAAATCTGCCGGATCGGAACCACGTTCAACGAATTCACCCGCTGCCTCCCAGCCTCGCGCGTGGAGACCAGTTGGGCTTGGCGCAGCACCTCGAGATGTTTCATCACGCCGAAGCGAGATAAATGTGGAAATGACTCCACAATCTCGGTCGTCGTACGGGGACGATCCCGCAGAAAATCCAGAATCGCCCGACGCGTCGGATCCGAGAGCGCCTTCCACACCGGGTCGAGACTGTCCTCTTTACTCCTAGTTCTACCCGCAGCGATTTCTCGCACGCCGCTACTCGCAGTCCTTCTTTACTCCGGCCAGCATGTGACTCCATCCAGCCCCCACACCCTTCCGGTGCTGCGGATCGATCATCCCTAGCGCCCGATGCCGCAGGGCAACTCGGCAGCCGCCGGAAACCGGTTCGATCTTGATTTCCACATGATTGTTGGCCGGATAGGACATGAACATGGGGCCGCTCAATTCCAGCAGGCTTGGAGGCTTGATGACCTGCACGAACCCCCAAAGGTGTCCGACTCCCTCTCCTCGATCCCGATACCACCGCCCTCCCGGTTTCGGCTCAAGCAACAATTGCAGGGATTGGCCATCGGGCCTGGTGTTTCCTTTCCCGAAGCGGTGGAGAACGGCCGCGAATGCCTTCTCCGGCGTGGCCTTGATGTCTATGTGCTGTTCAACGTCGAGCGTCAGGTCTTCCAATGTCATTGCAGTTTCTCCTTGTATTCATCGTGCGTATTCATTAAGCGATCCTCGTAATGTGACCACATTGTAACGTGACCATATGGTCACGTCAAGAAAAATATTATGGCTGCCCGGAGATTCTCCGGCGGGATGAGGCTCGAGTCCTCAGCATTGCTGGCGAGAGGATTGAATATACAATCGGTCTTGTTACGACCGTGATCGCCAACACTCCGACCCACCCCAACCCAGGCCTTTGCCAGAGCTGCCAGCATGCGCGGCGGATTGAGTCCGATCGCGGTTCGACTTTCCTTATGTGCAAGCTTTCGTTCGAGGACTCGCGGTTCGTAAAGTATCCGCGTCTGCCGGTATTGGTTTGTGGAGGCTATCGGTCTGAGACAGAGAATCCGCCAGCCGAGGGCGCATAGTAGCGATCGCCATCCTCTTTGCCAGCACTGCCGATGAACCCCTATAATTGAGTCTTCGGCACGAGTCCGCGGCGCCGGGCCGTACTCTGACTCGTGATTTCACCGTGTGTCTCACTGAAGATTAATTACTGAATACCGGCACCGAACACCAAAGGAGAACTCCATGTCCGCACCCAGCCGCCGTCCGGAAATCCGCCGGCGCCGCACCCGCGCAGAAAAAATCGCAAAGCTGCGCAAGCGCCTAGCTGTAGCTTCTGCTTCCAATGAGAAAGACCTCCTCACCGCTAAGCTGCATCGTGTCGGTTTGGTTTCTCCAGGAAACCCGTTGGTCAAGAGCGCGTAGAGCGGAAAAGATGTGCTGTGGTCTCGAACTGCCGAGCTGCGCTCGGCTTGGACGGGCGGGACGCCCGTCCCCACACAAACAATCTAGAATTCTACCGTCACGAATCTCGCCGGGCCCTTCCCCACATTAGTCAACGTGTGGGTGTACCCTCCCGGCAACCATTTGACATCGCCGGACTTGAACTTCCCGGGCATCGGGCCCATTCCTTCGACGTCGCTGAGTATATCGAGATCGGTGACCGCGACCAGCAGATGCGGACCGTCGTGATGGTGGCTGGGTACAACCGCGCCCGGTTCGAGGTTGACTTCTGAGACGCGCACTCCATCTTTCACGAAAAGAATTTTGCTGCGGCCGCCCGGAAAAGTCTTTTCGCCACTTTCCGCCGGCCAATGGGATGGCGTCTGCCGCAATTTTTCATCATGTATCAACTCAATCGTCACGTTGCGAAAGGGCTGGTCCGAGAGATTCTTTGCGATGTGGGCAAAGTTTCCCGTCGTAAACCGGGTCTCGCCGTCCGAGAGTTTCAGGTCCACGGGCGGCTTGCCTTCGACTTCGTTAGAGACGTGAGCGTCGCCGAGTGTGACGAAGACGTAGTCATGACGATGGCGGTGCATAAGCGTCGAAGCATGGGGCGCGACCTCAACCTTGAACACCCGAATGAATTCGTTTTCCAGGGCAAGGTGGTGCGAGGGTTCAGAGGTGATTTCGACTTCACTCGTGGTCTGCGCAGCCAGGAAAGGAATCAGCAGAAAGAGGAGCAGTGCGCGCTTCATGGCGGGGATTGTAGCACCGGGATCCAGAGCACTTACGGGATGATGCGGAAAGCAAGCTTACGCCCTGCCTGGTACACCGAGAAGTCTCGCCGATCAAGCGTAAAGATCACGTCAAAACCATCGCGCTCGGCCAAATAAACCAGCGCGGCATCCGCAAGTTGCGGGCGAATATTTCTGTATTTTTCAATTACCTTCCCGATTTCCGTCGCTTCGGCGCTCTGGACGGGAAGAAGTTCGAGGAATCCGGCTGAAATGCTGTCCAGCAATTGCCGGACGGCCCCTGGGCGTCGGCGCAATAACCAGGCTGCCTCTGTGATAAATGGCCAACAGGAAAACAAGGGGCCGGGCAGATCGTGCAACGCTTCAAGGCAAGTCTTGTGGTGCTGATCGGCGGGCGACATGATCGCCACCAACGGCCCTGTGTCCACCAGTACCCGCTTCATCGGCTCTTGCCGAAACCCTCGAAATGCTTACGATCGGCGCTCAGGTCAGCTGGCAAACCGCGCACGCAACCGATTAAGCCGGCCTCTCTCGCCAGATCGTAAGCCGAACTGGAGGTTGGGGCTTCTCCGAGATAGTTCTCCAGCGCTTCGCGTACCAAGGCGGACTCGGAGCGGCGTTTCATCTCGGCCTGTTTCTTCAAGCGTTTAACCAAAGCCTCGGAAATGCGGATGGTGATGCGCTGCGAGGACATGATGTCAGACATTGTAGCACACTTGTCTGACACTTGCGGGAGGGTCTCACCCTGAATACACAATCCTTCCGCCGACAATCGTCGCGACCACCTTTCCGGTCAGGTGCCATCCGTCAAACGGCGTGTTCTTCGATTTCGAGTGCGACTTGGCGGCGTCGAAGGTCCACTTCTTCTTCGGATCGAAAACCGTAACGTCGGCGAACGAGCCGCGGACGAGCGAACCGCGGCCGCGCAGATCGAAACAGCGAGCCGGTCCGGCAGTGAAGAGTTCCACGATGCGGGCAAGAGGGATTCGCTTCTCGCGATGCAGCCGGGTGATCGCCAGCGCGAGGGCTGTTTCAAGTCCGGTGATGCCGAACGCCGCGCGCTCGAATTCCATCTCCTTTTCGTGGGCGGCGTGAGGAGCGTGATCGGTGGCGATGGCGTCCACCGTACCGTCGGCGAGCGCGACCAGGATGGCGTCGAGATCGGAGGCCGAGCGCAGCGGTGGATTCATCTTGTAATTGCTGTCGTAGTCACGCATGTCCTCGTCAGTCAGCGTGAAATGGTGTGGCGTAACTTCAAAAGTGACGCGCGCTTTGGCGCGTTTGCCGCGGCGCACACTCTTCAGCGCGTCCGCCGTGGAAAGATGCGCGACGTGCAGGCGGGCGTTGGGAATGTGCATCGCGAGCTGTACGTCACGCTCAACGATCGAGGCTTCGGCAGCCGCGGTCATGCCGCGCAACCCGAGCCGGAACGAACGGGCGCCCGCGTGCATGGAGCAATGTTCGGTCATCCGAGTGTCTTCAGCATGTTGCACGACGGGGAAATTCAGCTCCCCGCCGAGAACCAGGGCCTCGCGCATAATTGCGTCTTCGAGGATGGGCTTGCCATCGTCGGTGACCGCGATTGCTCCGGCGGAGTGCAGCGCGCGGAAATTGGTGAGCGTAGCCCCCTTGCTCGACCGGGTCGCGGCCGCGATGGTAAATACATTGACGACCGCGCCGCGCTCGGGCTGACGAAGCCACTCGATCCACTCGACCGAATCGACAACCGGTGCCGTGTTGGGCATGGTGCAGACAGATGTGAAGCCGCCCGCAGCAGCGGCGGCCGTGCCAGTCGCAATGGTCTCTTTGTGCGCCTGGCCAGGCTCGCGCAGGTGTACGTGTAGGTCGATGAAGCCGGGCGCGACGATGAGTCCGCGAGCATCGAATGTTTCGTCCGCGCTGCCCTTGATCTTGTTGGGAGCAGCCACTTCGGCAACGCGGCCATCTTTCAGCAACACGTCCATGGGCGCGTCGATGCGAGCCGCCGGGTCAATCAGGTGACCGCCCTTGATCAACAGACTGCTGGTCTGGAAGCCGTTTCGATTCTTTTCCGAACTTGTCATCGCATCTTTCCCATCGCCCGCGCCAGAATCGCCATGCGCATGGGCACGCCGTTATGCACTTCCTCCAGGATGCGCGCCTGAGCGCCGTCGGCGACTTCGCTGGTCAGTTCCAGACCGCGAATGATCGGGCCGGGATGCATTACGATGGCATCCTTCTTCGCCATCTTCAACCGGGCGGGGTTCATCTGGTAGCGTTCGATGTATTCCGAAAGGTCAATCTTCAGCCCGGAAAGGCGCTCTTTTTGCACGCGCAGCAACATGACAACATCGGTGCCGTGTAATGCGTCTTCAATGTGGCGGGTCACCCGAATGCCGGGCGCGAGGGTGGTCGCAATGTCGGGCGCCAGTTCCGGCGGACCGCAAAGAATAATCTTGATGCCGAATTTGCTTAGCAGATGGCACGCCGACCGCGCCACACGACTGTGAAAGATGTCGCCGACAATCGCGACCTGCAAAGCTTTGAAGGTTTTCTTGTTTCGCAGAATTGTGTAAGCATCGAGCAGCGCCTGCGAGGGATGCTCGTGCAGTCCATCTCCGGCATTAATGACGGGCACGTCGATGTGCTGCGCCATCACGTAGGGTGCTCCGGCGTTGGGGTGGCGGATGACGATGATGTCGGCGCCGACCGCGCGCACCGTGTATCCCGTGTCCAGCAGCGATTCGCCTTTCTCAATACTGGAACCGGCGGACTGGATGAGGACGGTGTGGGCGCCCATTGATTTGGCCGCGATTTCAAAGGAGCTCCGCGTGCGGGTGGAAGCTTCGTAGAAGAGAAGGAGCACGCGCTTGCCCTTAAGCAGGAGCCGTGGCTTGTCCGGATTCATGCGCCGGGCAAACTTCAAAAGTCTCAGGATCTCGGCTGCTTCCAGGTGCTCGATACCGAGCAGGGAACCGCGCGCTGGATTCATTGTTAGATAATCCCCGGCCGAATTGGATATTGGGAATTTGTAATTTGCAATTTCTGATTTGTAATTTAAGAACCACTTGGGCTTTTCAATTACAAATTACAAATCACCAATTACAAATTGAACTCACTACTGCCTTTCCATCAGCAGGACTTTCTCCGCGTCATCGACCTCGCGAAGTTTTACCTCAATAATCTGATTTTCCGTTGTCTGCACCGCTCGTCCAACGAAGGCGGCCTCAATCGGTAACTCGCGATGGCCGCGATCAATCAATACGCACAACTGCAAGCGCCGGGGACGGCCCGCCCGGAACAGCACGTCCATGGCGGCACGGGTGGTGCGGCCCGTATAAAGCACGTCGTCAACCAGCACCACCGACTTACCCGTAATCGGAATCTCCATCTCGTGTTTCTGCACCACGGGCTTCGATCCCAGCGTGGAAAGATCGTCGCGATAGAGGGTAATGTCGAGCGTGCCGAGCAGCACCGGTTTCTTTTCGATGCGCTGAATAATCTTTGCCAGCCGCTCCGCCAGCGGAACTCCACGACGCCGGATGCCGACCAGCGCCAGATCTTCGACGCCATTATTCTTCTCAAGAATCTCATGCGCCAGCCGAATCAAGGTGCGCTCCACTTCGGATGCCGACATCAGTTGCGCTTTCTGATGGATCTCGACGGGACGCCCTGGCGTGCGTGAATTCATAAACGCTGCATCATACGCGTGCGGAAAGATGAGAGCAAGGGCGGAACCAATAACCACTAAGGACACAAAGGTACGCGAAGGAAACTCTCCGGATCAAGCCTTCGTCTACCTTCGTGCCCTTTGTTGTGGATGAATTTGGGACTCCGACGCTGAAACCTGCGGCGCTAGTGGTGAAATTAGCCGCGGGTGTTGCGAGGCCGATTAAGAAGCGAGGCCAGTGCGCCGCCAACCGATGCGAGCACCACGGTAAAAATCATTCCAAAAAAGAAAGTAATCACCAGCCCCGACGGAGTGAACAGATGGTGGATGCTCGCTTGAATGTCAGGGTCCGCCGCATTTGCTCCGAACTTCTGAGCGATTTTCAGAATGGCATCGATGTACTCCTGCTGGGCATGAAAAATAAAAATCCGGATGGTAATCATCAGCGCGTTGATGGCAAAGGAGACCACTCCAGCTGCTCCGCCGAGACGCGATCCGAGCGCGGTAGGAGGCGATACTCTATTTTCGCGGCGGTAGAAAAAGACGGCCAGTGCTCCGGTCAGCACCATGCCGAGCAATGGAATCATCCCGATGAAAACGCCGAGCACGCCAGCCTTGAGCGCGGCACGAACGGCCTTTCCCTTGTCCATCGCGCTTCCGGACGAGGCTTGCCGCGTCTCAGGCGAGGCAACCCTCGGCTCTACAGCAATTGCCGGAGAAAACTCGCCCAGGGCGGGATTCAAACGCGCGGCAACTTCTGCATCCGGAATCGCAACCTGCACGTGGATTTGAGGAGCGCGGCACTGCGGACAAAACGGACGGCCATCCTCGACCGTCGTCCCACATTTTTGGCAAGGGTGCTCCACGTCATTGAAGCTAGCCCACAACCGTCCGGGAGAGCAAGGCTAGGCACCGTCTGATCTTTACCGTGCCACCACTTCCGACCACCCGTGCCTTCGATCAGATGGTATCTTCCTTGCCCGTGTGCATGCGCACGTAGACGAGCGCAAAGCGGCTTCCCCTGTTGCTCGGCTTAACGGCGACGATGTGCTGGTTCCCCTCGGTTCCAACCTTCAACTCTACCGAGTCTCCGCTGCCGTCGTTCCCGCACGACACCGGCTTGGACATGTCATCCTTGCCGTTGTAGTTTGAGTGGCCTCCGGTCCAGCCGCCATGGCACTGGATGGGCTTGCCATATTTCGGCAGCTCTTTGTTGTAGTAAGCGATAACTTTATCGGGAGCGTCATCGGAGAGGAACTCAGCAGCGACTACTTTCAGCGAGAATCCCGGCATCGAAAGATTTACATTGGCGCTCTTCTTATCGTCGCTGTCGTCTTTCGGAGCGGGCTTGGCGCCGGGATAAAGTGTCAGCCCAGCGTCGCGGATATCGGCTTGCTCGCTGACGTGCAAATCACCTAGGGGAGATTTGATGTCAACGTGAGCTTCGCCATCCTTGCTATTGTGCTTGTCGTTCGCATTGATGCTGCAAGCGGGAAGAACGCAGAGGGCGGCAAACAGCGCGCCAAGCGAAAGTCTTGCGATCACGGCGCGTCTGAACATTTTACGGCTGGACGTGTTTCTGTTGAACATGGGAGGAACCTCCAGAGCTTGGTCGAGCTGAGATTGGCCGGCCGGGGCGTTCGAGACCCTCGCCTCGGGATGCGACACCCGGAATTGTAACCGGCAGATGACCGCTGATCGGGATCTCGCCGAAGATCGCCTTCACGGCGGCAGTTTCCGACACGGTTTCATTGGAGAACGCGCACACATAATTCTGAATCGCGGGGAAATCCTGCACCACATAGGGATTACCCATGGCGAGTACTACAGTACGCTTGGCGGCGTGATCGAGAATCGTTGTAAGTAAAGATCCCGTGGCGTCGCCCATGGCAACCGTATTCGTCAAACCTCCTCCGGCAGCACGCATGGCCCTGCCCGCGACCGGAATCACATACACCGCAGCGATAACATGCTCCGCGGCGTCCACCGCTTCGACAACCGACGCCTTCATACCGACGGCCGAACGCGCATCGAGATAGATGACGCGGGCGTCAGGCACACGGGCTAGAATCTGGCGTTCGAGCATACGTCCTGAGTCGGTGCGCAGGTCGTCAGAAAAAATTACCGCGACCAGACGATTGTGCACCTCTGTCATTGATTGATACGGAAGCGCGGCCTCCGTTGTTCCAGAAGTTCCAAGAGACTGCAGCGGGATTACTTTGCCATTGTCGCGAACCAGGGTAATCGCTTCGTCGGCGATGCGCTGGCCGGCGGCCAGATTCTCTGGTTTGGCAACCTCGCTGGAGAGTTTACCGGGATCCACCAGGCGCGCCTTGTTCAAACCGAGGGAAGCCTTTAGTTCCAGAATCTTGCGCACGGATTGATCGAGCCGCGGACGGCTGATCTCGCCGCTCTGCACCGCTTGCAGCACCGAGCGGTAGCTGGCGTCGAGATTAGCCGGAATGATCAGCAGGTCATTGCCCGCCTTGAAAGATTCGACCGCTGCCCGGCCGATATCGTTCGCGTACAGGCGCGTCAGCCCCGCCATGTCGAGGGCGTCGGTCACGACGATCCCTTTGAATCCCATGTCTTCTTTGAGGAGTCCGGTCACAATCGCCCTCGAAGTCGTAGCCACCCGGTTGGGCTCGGAATCGAGAGCGGGAACGGTTACGTGCGCGACCATGACGGCATCCACTCCGGCCTCGATCGCGTGCTTGAATGGCGGCAACTCAACCGCCTCGAGTCGCGCTCGGTCGCCGGTGACTTGAGCGACGCCGAGGTGAGAGTCGGTTGCGGTGTCGCCGTGTCCCGGAAAGTGTTTGGCCGTGACCAGCATGCCGCCTTCGTGAGCGCCGCGGATATATGCCGCCACAAAATCGCCGACCTGCTTCGGGTCTTCTCCGAAGGAACGCGTATTGATGATGGGATTCGCAGGGTTGGAATTCACGTCAGCATCGGGAAAGAAATTCCAATGTACTCCGACGGCCCGCGCTTCGAGGGCGGTGATCCGTCCAAACGCCTGGGCATTTTCGGTCTTGCCGGTAGCTCCAAAAGCCATCGCATGGGGAAAGACGGTGGTCCCATTCAGCCGCATGGAGACTCCGCGCTCGAAGTCTGCTTCGACCAGGAGCGGCAGTTGAGATGATCGTTGCAGCCGGTTGAGCAACTCGGCGGCAACATAGGGCTGGCTCTTGAGCAGGACGGCTCCATCCACCGGAACGCTCATCACCACAGAGCCGATGTGATATTTGTGGATGTTGTCGCGTAGCTGAATAAAGATGGGGTCGGCATCATTCAGGAATTGCGCTCGCCCCCAAATTGAGAACAGTTGTCCAACTTTCTCTTCGGGCGACATCTTGCGCAACGTCTTGTCGACCCATTTATGGCCGGCTTTGTCAATGTGGATAGGACCCGCCTGCAGAAAGCGGTCTTTACTCTTGTCTTTAGCAAAGCAGAGCGCCGCAGCCAGCAGAAGCGTGATCAACAGAAGATGTCGGAGCATGCCATTGACAATAGCAAAAACGGACGAGAACGTCCTCCAGCAGCTAGTGGAGAGACGGGCGCCTCGGCCGTCGAAGTTGAGCATAGCTCGGCAGTTGCCTGCGGCCACCGCAACTCTGGATTCGCCATATAGCTACGGAAGAACTCAGGATTCGTATCAGGGTATCGCTTTAGCGATACCGAAAGTTCTTCGCGATCAGACGCCCCTTTAGGGGCTGGACATCCCTCAAATTTCCCGTTCCACGGCCGCAATGCCTTGCGCCTGGATTGCAGGATCATCGCCGAACCCGGCCAGCCAATGCACATCCGGTTCTCGGCGGAACCATGTGATCTGGCGCTTGGCATAGTTGCGATGTGCCTGCTGCGCCGCGCTTAGCGCCCACTCCCGATCCAATTCGCCGCGCAAAAACTGCACCGCCTGCTTGTATCCCAACGATGCGAGCGGGCGCGCTTGTGCGCCGTATTTTGCGAGAAGCTTTTCAGTTTCGGCGATCAGTCCTTGGTCAAACATCTTCGCGGCCCGCTGGTTGATGCGGGCATAAAGAGCTTCGCGCTCCGGACTGAGTCCGAGACGCAGAATGCGAAAGCCGTGCAGCGGTTCGCGTCCTTCCTTCCAAAGTTCGCTCATATTCCGGCGCGAGGTCGGGCGCGAGGCCCGGGGCGAGGACTGGCGCGAAGCCAGGCAGACTTCGATCGCCCGGATCACTTTCGGAACGTCATTGGCGTGAATGCGGTCCGCCGCCGAAGAGTCGAGCCGCCGCAGCATGCGATGCAGGTGCTCGGTCCCATTTTTCTCCGCGCGGGCGCGCAGTCTGTTGCGCAGCTCTTCGGACCGCTGCGGACCGGGAAAGAGTCCTTCGAGCAGAGCGCGCAGATAGAGTCCAGTTCCTCCGCTGACGATGGGCAAATGTTTCTCACGCAGAACTATCTCGCGCAGAACCTTGCGCGCCTGGCGTGCATATTCTCCGGCGCTAACGTCGGCGAGCGGATCCACGCAATCGAGCAGGTGATGCGGGACTTCCGCGCGCTCTGCCGCACTGGGCTTGGCGGTGCCGATTTCAAATTCGCGGTACATCGTAACCGAATCGCAGTTGACGATTTCACCGCCGAAGCGGCGCGCGATGGCGAGCGCCAGAGCTGTCTTCCCGCTCGCCGTGGGACCTAGCACTACCACGACGAGGGGCTCGCGATCCGTCACCTTTGGCACATTCGGCAGCTTCTGCGACTTCAGCGCGCGCTCCAAGGGATGTACCGCCAATAGCGAATGATGGTAAGAACGAGCAGCAGAACCGCCATGACAAGCAATCCGGTGGCTTCGGCGGCGTAAATCGAATGCCGGTGCTGATGCTTGTTGTCAGACGCGGGCTTCGGCGGAGCGGGGGAATTCACGGCGCTATTGTAGCCTTTTCGTGCGTTGATAGTCGTTGGTCGTTAGTCGATGGTCGTTGGTCGACAATCGATGGTCGTTGGCAAACCTCGGCTCGCAAACATTCATAGCGAACCGCGAACGACTAACGACCAACGACTAGCGACCAACGACTGCTAACAACCAACGACTGGCTCGCTGTACACTACGGGCGCGCCGTCATGCCGATGCCTTCATCCAACCGCGAAGCCAGGCTTCTGCGATTTGGCGTTTTTGAAGTCGACCTGACCGCTGGAGAGCTGCACAAGAACGGCGCTCGCATCCGGCTTCAGGAACAGCCGTTTCAAGTCCTCACTGCTCTTCTGCAAAATGCCGGTCAAGTGGTCACGCGCGACGAGTTGCGCGAAAAAATCTGGCCTGCTGACACCTTCGTCGATTTCGATCACAGCCTGAATACGGCGGTGAACAAGATTCGTGAGTCGCTGGGCGATTCCGCATCGAGCCCGCGCTTTGTCGAAACCCTCGCCCGCCGCGGATACCGCTTCATCGCGCCTGTCGACAGCGTCGCGACGGCAACGACAGCATCCGCGGCTGCACAGGACCTTGCACACGACCTTGCATATGACAAGGGCACGCGGGCGGGGGCGCCCGCGCCACACGGGCTTGATGCGGCAAGTTCGTCCTTGGACGAGGCGCTGCACGCCGATCTGCATGTGCCCATTCCCCGGCGCGGATTGGTGCGCGCGCTGTTCGCGCTGATTCAGGTGATGTATCTCATCTTCTACGTGACCGGTCTCGCTCACCTGCGCGGTGTGGACCGGATCGCCAGCAGCTTTCTTCCAGGATGGAGAGCGCTCGTCATCGTGGGCGCAGTGTTGGTGACGGGAGCGGTGGGGATCCCGCTGCGATTTTATTTGTTGTCCGCGGTCGCTTTCGATTTTCGCAAGCTGGGCGGGACATTCGGGCGGCTCTTTCCATTTGTTCTGGCGCTTGATCAGCTCTGGGCGATCGCGCCATTTCTGCTGCTGCCGCAGATCGGAGTGGGCTTGGCGTTCGCCGCGACTGCGGCTTTGCTCTACGTGCCTTTTTCGGAGAGAACCCTGGTTCGCCTGGCCTATCGCGAAGGCTGAAAGCGGTTCCTTTACTAGTTCGTCTACTATCCCAAAGGACAAAGGCGGAAAATGAATAGTTCATCTCCGCCTCGCGTGCGAAAAGGCCTCAGGTGCGATCTAGCTGCCGTCGGCGGCGATGATGGGGGCGAAACAAACGCCTGAGGGACGACCGAACAGATAGAAGGTCGCGGTGAGATGCCCCGCCACTGTCTTCGCGCTGTAAAGCGCGAATACGGTGAAACGATCCGCCCCCAGCGGGGCTATGCTGGCTTCTTTCGCGTCCCCGAGATCTGATTCCAAGAGGGCAACCAATCGCTGGAAGCCTGCCGCGGGGCCCGTTTCCGCCTTGACCGCGCGAGGCTTTTGCGGATCCGCGTCGTGGCAGGTGCTGGGGCTCTCGGGGAAATCCACATACAGATTCAGCGCCAGCAGAGTCGCCGCTTCGTGGAAGGTTTGCCGGGAGTGTGTATAGCACTTATCCGCCGGATCGGGATCATGAGCGGGATCGATCACGAAGCGAATGGTCGGCGTCTCCACCTGGAGCAGCAACGGGTTGAAGGCGGCCTTGTCTGGAGTACCCGCTAAAGAAAATCCGGTCAGGCTGGTGACGCTGTAGCGCAGCGAAACTCCGGTGGCATATTCTTTCTCGGTCGCGGACTCGGGAGGGTAGGTGGCGCTCACGCGGCTACGGTGGCGGCTGGCGGGGAGGTACGCGTCAGGTTTGGGTAGGCGGACAGCATATCGACTCGATGATTTGTCGTCCAGCACGCGCTGCACGTTCTTTGGATCGATCTTGACGCGAAGAATGCTTTCATCGAAGGCCCCGGCAGCCGTCCCGGTGCGCCCCGTGACGGAAAGGTCGTAAGTTCCGGCGGCGAGCGTCGAATTGTTGGACGCAGTGACATAGAGATCGCGGTGGGACTTGGTTTTTGGGGCAAGCAGCAAAACGCTGTTGGCATCTTTCGGATCAGGAACGATGGCCCAGGGACCTTCGAAGACCACGAAAACGTCTTTAGCGGCGGCGGCTTTGGATTCGGCGGCGGACGGAACGGTGGCTGGCGCTTGAGATTGCTGACACGCGACAAGGAAGAGGGTTGCTGCGATAACGCCGACTAGCGCGACCAGCGAACTGCGGGATTGCCGTGGGGTTTTCATTGGTTCTCCTTTGGTAGAAGTGAGTTCATAAGCGGACGCCGCATCGTGAGAATGCCTTCCAGGTTCATCGTCGTTTACGCGGGGTGTCCCTTCGGCTTCGCTCAGGGCAAGCTTTCGACTCCGCAGGCCATTCGCTTCGCGAATGACCCGCTGCGCTCAAGATGACAAAATATTCTTACGCTCACAATGACAAAATATTCTTACGCTCACAATGACAAAATATTTTTACGCTCAGGATGACAAAAGTTTCTTACGCAAGATGGCAAATTTTTTTTACGCTCACCATGACAATACTGGAGAGTTTGAGTTTCATGGCCGACCGTACGCTGCGAAAGCTGACCAGTAGTAAGGGTGCGCAGTGCGTGGATCCGCCAGCATGTTCCGTGAGGCCCCGCGGATGGACTCGGAAACGAGCTGGCCGGAAAGTGCGCTGCGGTAGAAGTCGTCGATGAATGCGCGGGTTTCCATTACCTCCCACCGGCTGGCGACGACATGCGGCACGCCGGCACGCAGAAGAGCTTCGGTGATGCTATTGAATCCACCCGAGCTTCCAGCGCCAGACTCGGTGTTGCAGGCGGAGAGGAAAGCCAATTCCATATTGCCCACATTGAGCTTCCGCACAGCGGCCGCATCGAGAAGAGACGGAGTTTCGGTCCGGGAGCCGGCGTCGGCGCGGGCATTCTCCAACAGCAATCCCGAGCGATCGGGGGTGAAGAGCGAATGCCCGGCAAAATGGAAAACCGCAGCCGACGGCAGATCTTCCTGGACTGCGCGGAGAGTGGCTTCGCTCCCTTTGAGTACACGCGGAGAGTGGAATCCGCCGGCGACCGCGTCCGCCTCTTCGGCAACGCCGCTCAACGGGGGCAGTCCTTCCTTTTGGGAAGAAGCGGCACTGGCGACTACGAGCAGGGACATTCGCGCGGAAATCGGCCCAGCGTCGTTGTTGTCATTATCATTATCATTGCGCAGCCGCGCTTCGAAATCCTGACCCAGGGAGTGCACGACCGGCCAGCGTTCGATCAGATAATGATTCTGGGCATCGACGAGGGCTTCAAAGGGCACGCGGGCGAGCCAGCCGTCGGCCTCAATCACCAACGTCCTTCCCGGTGCCAGCCGCTGTTCTACCGGAAGAATCAGCGCGGTGTAGAGGCTGCGGCCATCCCGGCGCAAGGCGGTGAGATCGGACTTGGGATCAGAAGCTGAGTCGTAAAAGCGCGCCGTGAGTTCCTGCAATTCGTCGGTTGGCTTCGCAATCCATTCAGCATGCAGACCGCGATCATCGCAGACCCAGATGGCCAGCCCATCCGGCAGCGCGGCATAGACCAGCACGGTTTCACGGGAGAAGAGCGGAAAGCGGACGGCGACCCGCGATGTCTCCTTCACCGATGTTTGAGATGACAGCGGACCCGACGCCGCACGCTGTGACGCCCCCAAGTACGACTCGTACACCTCGAGAGACTCTTGCGGATAGCCTTGGAGCAACTTCGCTTCGGTGAGCGCGAGATACACCGGCGCGGTATCGTCTTTCCAGGTGATGCGCTCGGCCTCGGATCCGAGGGATGCCAGATCGTGTTCCGCGAGGGTAAGCGCCGGCTGGAGGGCTTGCTCCGCCTCCGCCTCGCGATGTCTGCGAAGCTGTAATTCCCCTAAAGTCGAATAGAACATCTGAACGAGATAATTGTTGGAGAGCGGGCGAATCCGGTCCTGCACCGAGATGAGACGTCCGAGAGCGTGGTCCAATTGCCCCTGGCGCAAGTCCAGTTGAGCACTACGGATTTGGTTTTCGATCGCGTTGTTGCGGCTTGCGCCGGTTTGAGGGGCGAGCGCGTAGAGGCGAGCGGCTTCAGTGTACTGTTGCTCCGCTAGGCGAGGCTGATGGGCACCTTTAGCGGCGCCTGCAAGCATCTCGTGCGCCATAGCCCGGCGCCACAAGTTCGTGTCCGACCCAAGCGCCGCAATGGCCTCACGCCACAATGCGATTTGTATGCTGAATTGGTCGCGACTTCCGGCGTCATAGGCTAGACCCCCGTAGAGGTTGTAGACCTGCCTCCAAGGATACGGGCCTGACCAGTAACGCTGCAAACCGGCGAGAGAGAGCCTCCAGGCACCGGATCGATCGCCAGCGCCGATCTCCTCGTCGGTCGCAAAATACAGAGATCTGAGATACAGGCCGCCGTATCGATGTTCTTGTGCCCGATCCATGGCACGCTGAGCCATTTCTTTATGCGTGCCGAGATCGTCCATTAGCGCGGAACAAAGGCCATCCTCCAGCCCAAGCTGAATCTGCAACCAGGAATAGGAATATTTCTCGGACTCCGCTAGCGCAGCAGTTGCCTGTCGTCGGCACGCTTCACTGTGCCGCTCGATCTGCGCCGCATAAGTCTGCTCGAACTGCGCGCGCAGCACGCCCGCAATGTTGCCCGAGGCGCGAAATAATTGTTCGGCGAGATCAGCCTGTCGGCGGGAAACGTCGTACTCAGCGATATCAGTGGCGTCGACGGCGCGGGCGAGCGCGGCTACAGCTTGCGGAAAATTGCGTGCGGAGGAACCGCGCAGAAGATCAGCCAGCCAGCGATCATTGTGCTGCTGGCTGGTCAGGTCCGCCAAAAAAAAAAGCGCCCGCTGGGCAGCGGGATCGGCGGCTCCCTTTTCGGGATAGGCCTGAGGCAGCCATGAACGGACTGCGACGGAGAGATATTCTTCGATGCGCGCGTCCACCGCGGGACGCAGGTTCGGGTCGTCTCCTGAGGCTGAATCGGCCGAGGCTGCGATCGAGGTTGCGATCTGGGCTGGCGTCAGCAGGGGCGCTGCCTGGCTGGCGTCGTGATCCTTCAGTTTTGTGCGCAGACGGTCGGCCGCCTCGCGGGCTTCGCCCGTCCAGTCAGAACGCGGATCGACTTGCAGGTAGCGATCCCAGTCATCGAGAGCCTGATGGAAGAGGAACTGGTGCTCTGCAACGATGGCTCGATTAAAGAGCGCGACCGGATCGTCGGGGTGGAATCTCAAGGCCTGGCTTAGGTATTCGTAAGCAGCGCCGAGATCGTCCTTGCGGTCTTCCTGCTGAGCGCGCTGGAAGTAGGCGGTGGCTAGATCGGTGAGGAGCGCTGGCGAATGCGGCTCCAACTCGAGGGCTCGGCGCAAGGCTTCGACGGCCGCGTCGTACTTGCCTTCCAGCACGTCCGCTTGCGCCTTGGCCTGAAGCCAGGAGGGATCGGAGGGATGGGATTCGAGTTGGCTGGCAATCAGCGCTTCCGCTTTTAGAAGCGGCTCGGGCCGGCTGGTAAAGGAGGCTGCGGGTCCGCGCGA
>Ga0193751_1000156_pt1 | contig 62384 bp, 50 predicted proteins | sample L1c2metaG_FD_143050 | JGI IMG/M metagenome (GOLD analysis project Ga0193751, IMG submission 143050) | Soil microbial communities from a riparian zone of the East river system, Colorado, United States - L1c2 | ecosystem: Environmental > Terrestrial > Soil > Riparian zone | place: USA: East River...
TGTAGCGCATCTTCGACGCCAGTTGCATCCCCTGCTTGCGCACAAACAAAAAATCCTCCGCCAGCTCCGGGCGAAAGAACACCACCGCTTCCGCGCCCATCAGCCCGTTCTTTGTCCCGCCAAACGAAAGCACATCCACTCCCAAATCGCGTGTCGCCTGGCGCAGGGTTAGTTGCTGGGCCGCCGCGGCGTTTGAAATCCGCGCCCCATCCATGTGCAGGAACATCTTGCGTTCGTGGGCAAACTGCGCCAGCGCCTGGAGTTCGGCCGCCTTGTAGACAGTCCCCATCTCGGTCGCTTGCGTAATCGAAATTACCCGCGGTTGCACATGATGCTGGTCCCCTATTCCCTGGTACCCACGGGCCGCAGTTTCCACCGTCAATTTCCATTCGGCGCTGCCAGAGGCAAAAGTTTGCAGCCTGTAAACCTTTCCGGCGCAGCGCATTCATCGGTGTAAATATGAGACGTCTCCGGGCACAGCACGGCATGAAATGGCCGTGTCAAGGCCTGCAAACTAAGCACATTTGCCGCCGTCCCATTGAAGACAAAGAAGACCGCTACATCGGCTCCAAACTGCTCTCTAAATCTTTCCACCGCCGATTCCGTGTGCGGATCATCCCCATAGGCTGCCGCGGGGCCATTGTTAGCCCGTCGTATCGCCTCCAGCACCGCGGGATGCACCGACGCATTGTTGTCACTGGCAAAACTTCGGCTCGGTTTCATGTCAAGACAATCTAGCAGAAGCGAAAATCGTTCGGAGCTTCCCACCCTTACCAGTAATATATATCTTTGATCTAATTGAAATTCTCCTATGGCAACTAACCTTGCATCCGGCGGCAACGCGACGCAGCGCAACATTCCTGCGCCGCTCATCGACGACGCGCGCAGGCACGTCTATGAAGCTGCCATACGCACTCCGCTGGTGCGGCTCAACTACGACGGCCCATCCGACATTTATCTGAAGTTGGAGTGCCTGCAACCCATCGGTTCCTTCAAAATTCGGGGAGCGTATAATGCTGTTCGGCTTTTGCCGGAAGACGAGCGCCGGCGCGGTGTTTGGACCGTCAGCGCCGGCAACGCTGCCCAGGGAGTGGCGCTGGCGGCGCGCAAGGCCGGCGTACCCTGCAAAATCCTCATGATCGACGCGGCTCCGGCGGCCAAGTTCGATGCGGTACGCCGTCTCGGCGGAGAAGTCGTAAAGGCCTCGTACGACCAGTGCTGGCAGGCGCTGGCCGACCGCGCGCATCCCGCGATGACCGGCGCGTTTATCCATCCGTTCGAAGATGACGCGTTTATTGCGGGCAACGCCTCGGCAGGTCTGGAAATCCTGGAGGACCTGCCCGACGTGGATTGCGTGGTGGCGGCATTCGGCGGCGGAGGCTTATCGTGTGGGATCGCCGCCGCCTTGAAAGCGCGCGGACACAAGGCGAAGGTGTTTGCGGCAGAGCCGGAGACAGCGGCTCCGCTGGCGCGCTCGCTGGCCGCGGGATCGCCCCAGAGTTTTCCCAGCTGGACGGCGAGTTTTGTGGACGGCTGCGGAGGCAAGTCGGTCTTTCCGCGCATGTGGGACCTGGCGCATCATCTGCTCGCCGGGTCCATTGTTTGCACGCTCGAGGAGACACGCAAGGCTATGCGCATTGTGGCAGAGCGCAATCGCGTGATCAGTGAAGGCGCAGGCGCCTGTGCCGTGGCGGCGGGCCTCAGTGGCAAATGCGGCTCGGGAAAGATCGTGTGCGTGGTGAGCGGCGGCAACATTGATTTGGCAAAATTTTCGGAGTTGGTGACGCGCTCAGACATCTGAGCTGGTTTCTGTTCGTTGACCAGTACCGGGCCGGATTCGTCGTTGAGGGATCGTAGATTTCTGCTCTAATAGGGTGTCGCCGGAGGGTCACGGTTCGGGAATTACGTCCGTGGACTGAGAAATTTCTTTAAGCGTAAACATTTATGTCTAGACTTTCCGCAATAACGTCCTTCTCGATAATCCCTCCCGTCCTTCTGGCCGCGCTCCTTTTCACAACCGCTTGCGGCGACAGCAAGGGAGCCAAAGCTGCCGCCCCGCAAGCCATGCCGGTCAAAGTCCAAACGGCGAAGTTCCAGAAAGTCGACGACACCACCGACTACGTCGCCACCTTGAAATCCCGCGACTCCGCCCTGGTCATGCCCCAGGTCGAAGGCATCATCACGAAGATCTTCGTCCACTCCGGCGAACGCGTCCCCGCCGGGGCTCCCGTGATGCAGATTGATCCCGCCAAGCAGCAGGCCACGGTCAACAGCCAGGAGCACGCCCGCGCCGCCCAACTCGCGCAGGTCAAATGGGCGCAGCAGAATTACGACCGCGTCAGCGGTCTTGCCAATGCCGGCGTAGTCAGTAAGCAGGAACTCGACCAGGCGCGCGCGACTCTCGACGCCGCCGAGGCGCAACTACGCTCGCTCGAAGCTCAGGTCCGCGAGCAACAGGTCCAGTTGCACTACTATCAAGTGGTCGCTCCGCGCGCCGGCATCGTGGGGGATGTTCCCGTCCGCGTCGGCGACCGCGTCCTCACCACTACCACGCTCACCACCGTCGACCGTCCCGGCAGCCTCGAAGCATACATCTACGTTCCCATCGAGAAATCTGCGCAGTTGAAGATGAATCTTCCCGTCCAGATCGTCGACGGTTCAGGAAACTCGCTCGCGACCAGCCGCATCACGTTCATCTCACCGCAAGTGGACACCACGACCCAGTCCGTGCTCGCCAAAGCGACAATCGCGAACTCGAAGGACGGTCTGCGCACCGCCCAGTTCATCCGCGCCCGTGTGATTTGGGGCAGCCAGGAAAAGCCGGTTGTTCCGGTCGTGGCCGTGTCGCGAATCGGCGGCCTCTATTTCGCTTTCGTCGCAGAGGCTGACCAGAAAGGTGGATACGTGGTCCACCAGAAGCCGCTCCAGATCGGCCAAATCGTCGGCAACAACTATGTCGTGCTCGACGGCGTAAAGCCGGGAGACAAAGTAGTCGTCTCCGGCACCCAGTTTCTAATCGATGGCGTACCCGTAGTCCCGCAAGAAAGCAGCAGCAGTTAAAGCCCAAGAAATTTTCTCGAAACCAGCTCAGACAAATAGCGAGCAGCAAGCGCTAAAGTCTGACAACTGAGAACCGAGAACTGAGAACTGAGAACTGTTTCTGATGGTCGACTTTTTTATTCATCGCCCCGTATTCTCCACCGTCTGCGCCCTGCTCATTATTCTAGCGGGTGCGGTTTGCATCCCGACATTGCCCATCGCACAATTTCCGAGCCTCGCGCCCCCGCAGGTCGGCGTCACCGCCATTTATACCGGAGCCAGCTCCCAGACCGTCGAATCCGCCGTCACCACTCCCCTTGAGCAGCAGATCAACGGCGCCGAAGGCATGAAGTACATTACCTCCTCCAGCACCAACAACGGCGTCAGCTCGGTTACGGCCACGTTCGACATCACCCGCGATCCCGACCTCGCCTCGGTTGACATCCAGAACCGCGTCAACACTGCTCAGGGCCGTCTCCCCAACGCGGTCAAGCAAATCGGAATCACAGTCGCCAAGACCTCGCAGAACTTCGTCTTCGGCGCCGGCGTCTTCTCGCCTGACGGCCGCTTCTCCACGCTCTTCATGAGCAACTACCTCGATGTATATGTCCGCGACACCCTGAAGCGTGTTCCCGGCGTCGCCGATGTCCTGATCTTCGGCGAACGTAAATATTCCATGCGCCTGTGGCTCGACCCCGTTCGCATGGCTAGCCGTTCCCTTACCGCCGACGATGTGGTTAGCGCGCTCGGGGAACAGAACGTTGAAGTCGCCGCCGGGCAAGTCGGTTCCCAGCCCGCGATGCCCGGCCAGGATTTCCAGATCAGCGTGCGCGCTGTCGGCCGCCTTTCCGAAACCAGTCAGTTCGATAACATCATCCTCAAGAGCAATGCCGATGGCACGCTTGTTCGTCTGAAGGACGTTGGCCATGCCGAGCTTGGCGCCGAGGACTACAGCTCAGATCTCGACTACAACGGGCGCGACGCGGTTGGCCTCGCCGTCACCCAGCTTTCCACCGCCAACGCCCTCGACGTGCATCGCAAGTGCCTCGCCGAGCTTGATCGCCTTTCCAAACACTTTCCGCCCGGCATGAAATATGAGGTTGCCTTCGATGTCACCGACGCAGTCAGCGAATCGATCCGAGACGTGGTCTCGACCCTCGGCACGGCCATCTTTCTCGTCATTTTGGTCATCTTCGTTTTCCTCGAGGACTGGCGTTCCACCATCATCCCCGCGGTTACGATTCCGGTATCTCTCATCGGCACCTTCGCGTTCGTCAAGCTGCTCGGCTTCTCCATCAACACGCTGACGCTGTTCGGGATTACGCTCGCCACCGGCCTGGTAGTCGATGACGCCATCGTCGTTATCGAAAACATCGAGCGCCATCTGCAGGAAGGCGAGTCCGATCCCGTCAAAGCCTCGGTTGACGCCATGAAGGAAGTCACGGGCGCGGTGATCGCCACTTCACTGGTGCTGGTTGCCGTCTTCGTGCCTGTCGCTTTCTTTCCCGGAACGACCGGCATTTTGTTCCGCCAATTCGCGCTGACCATCGCCTTCTCCATCGCGATTTCCGCCTTCAACGCGCTTACCCTTACGCCGGCCCTCTCCGCGCTCCTGCTCGGGCGCCAGCACGGGGAAAAGAATTGGTTCTTCAAGCGCGTCGACCGCGTTCTAGCCGCGATTAACAATGGGTACGTTCGCATCCTGCGCACGGTGCTTCGTTTTGAAATCGTCGCCCTAATCCTGTTTGCCGCCGGACTCGGTCTCGCCTACTTCGTCTTCGGGAAAGTGCCCCAGGGATTCGTTCCCACTGAAGATCAGGGATATCTCATCGTCGCCGTGCAAGCGCCCACCGGAGCTTCGCTCGACTACACCAGGAGGATCGGCCAGCAGGTGACCGCTATCTCTAAGACCATTCCTGAAGTCCTGGGCACCTTCGCCGTCGCCGGCTTCAGCTTTGGCGGCGCAACCCCCAACGCCGGTCTCACCTTCCTGACTCTCCAACCTTACGAGAAACGCAAGGGCCGCGAGCACACTGCCGCCGCCATCATCAATCGGCTCCGCGGCCCATTGTTCGGGATCTCCGGCGCGATCGTGATTCCCTTCGAACCGCCCGCCGTGCAAGGTCTCGGCACGTTTGGCGGATTTCAATTCGAGCTTCTGGATCAGGCCACCCACACGCTTCAGGATCTCGACAAAACCACTCACGACGTGATTCGGGCAGCTGGCGAGCGCAAGGAGAAAGATCTCACCGGACTATTCAGCACTTATACCGCGAACGATCCGCAATACGTCGTAACCATCGATCGTGAAAAAGCCAAGAGCCTGCACATCCCGCTCAGCCAGATCACCGACACCCTCAGCGTCTACATGGGTTCGGCCTACATCAACGATTTCGATTTCAATAACCGTTCGTATCGGGTTTATATACAGGCCGACAAACAATTCCGCTCGCATCCGCAGGACATCGGGCAGTACTACGTGCGCTCCGATTCCGGTTCCATGGTCCCACTGGAAAATTTAGTCAGCATCGCCCAAACGGCCGCGCCCCAGGTCATCAATCACTACAACCTTTTCCGCTCGGCGGAAATCGACGGCTCCGCCGCCCGAGGCTTCAGCTCCGGACAAGCCATCACAGCCATGCAGCAGCTCTCGGCAAAAACCCTGCCTCAGGGCTACACCTACGAATGGTCGGGAATTTCGCTCGAAGAGCTGGCGTCGGGATCGACCACGATCATCCTCTTCGGCCTCGGAACGCTGGTGGTCTATCTGACACTCTCGGCGCAGTATGAAAGTTTCGTGCTCCCTTTCATTATTCTGCTCGCGGTGCCCATGGCATTGCTCGGCGCGCTTTCCGCGCAATGGATCCGCGGCCAGCAGAACGATGTCTATTGCCAGGTGGGACTCGTCATGCTCGTAGGCTTGGCATCCAAGAACGCCATCCTGATCGTGGAATTCGCTGAGCAGTTGCGCAAACAAGGCAGAACCATTCTGGAAGCTGCCGTCGAAGCGGCCCGCATCCGCCTGCGTCCTATCCTCATGACCTCCCTCGCCTTCATCCTCGGAGTTGTCCCTCTGGTTACCGCCAGCGGCGCCGGAGAGAACGGACGCCACTCCGTAGGCACCACTGTCTTCGGAGGCATGATCATGAGCACGATCCTGAATTTGTTCTTTATTCCCGTACTTTACCTGTTGATCGAGGGTTTCCGCGAGCGTCGTAGCAAACCCAAAACGGCCTAGTGTGTGGAGGGACGGGCGTCCTCGCCCGTCCGCGTAGAGACAGCCGCCCTCGGCTGTCCAAGCCCCAATCACTCCGAAATCACCTAATGAGAGTAAGCTTGCAGGCGCCAGTCCCCCGGAACAAAAAAAGCAACCTCTCGGCGCTTTCCAGCGTCTGGAAGGGTGCGAAGAATCTCAGGGGCTCTCACCACACAGTAAGAAGTCTTGCGCGAGGTCAAATCAATGAAGAAATCACTGCTCGCAGTTCTTGCTCTCCCACTGATTTTCTCGATGGTGGCTCTCGCCAGTCCCACCACCCAGAACAACCAACCGGCTGGCGCGCTCAGTCAGAAGAGCCTCGATCGCATCTACAAGGAAGTCCGTCATGAACTCGTGATGCTTCCTTTCTACGGGGTGTTCGACAACCTTGCTTACAAGGTCGATCCTGATGGCACCGTGACCCTGCTCGGCCAAGTCTCGCGTCCCGTTCTCAAGTCGGACGCAGAAAACTCCGTCAAGCACATTGAAGGCGTCGAGAAAGTCGTCAACAACATCGAGGTCCTGCCTACCTCCATCGAGGACGACCGAATCCGCCGCGCCGCCTACCGCGCCATCTACGGCAACGAGGTCCTAAGCCAGTACCAGTTGCGTGCCGTTCCTCCGATTCACATCATCGTCAAAAACGGGCACATCACGCTCGAAGGCGTAGTCGCCCGCGCGATGGATAAACAAATTGCCGGGATGCAGGCCAACAGCGTTCCCGGCGCATTCTCTGTCACCAACAACCTGGTAGTGGAAGAAGAAGACAAGAAGAAATAGTTCGCAAGCTTGCGGTGGAGGGCCGGGTATCCCCACCCGGCTAATCGGGCGAGACGCCCATTACTCCACCGCATGAATTATCAAGCGATCGCAGTACCTGTCTTTACGACTTACGGCGAGACGCTCGCCCCAGTGTTCCCCTGTGTTCCTCCATGCCCTCTGTGGTTAAGGTTTTGACTTCTGCAATCTGCAACCTGACCTCCGCAATCTACAATCCTTAGATATGCCCGATCCCGGCGAAATCGACCACGCCGCCCGACTCCTCCGCGCCGGCCGCCTCGTCGCCTTCCCCACCGAAACCGTCTACGGTCTAGGAGCCAACGCCCTCGACGCCGAAGCCGTAGCCCGCATCTACGCTGTCAAACGCCGGCCCGCCACCAGCCCCCTCATCGTCCACGTAGCATCCATCGAAATGGCGCAGTCACTAGTCGCGAACTGGTCAGAAATCGCTGACCGCCTGGCCCGCCAATTCTGGCCCGGCCCGCTGACGCTGGTCTTGGAAAAGCAGCTCGAAAAGCCTCCTGTCATTCCTCCCATCGTCACCGCCGGCCTCCCCACCGTCGGTCTCCGCATGCCCGCGCATCCGATCGCGCTCGCTCTCATCCGTGCCGCAGGCGTTCCACTAGCCGCGCCCAGCGCCAACCGCTTCACCGAAGTCTCCCCCACCACCGCCGACCACGTCCGCCTCAGCCTCGGTACCGACATCGACTACATCCTCGATGGCGGCCCCTGCAGCGTAGGTATCGAATCCACAGTGCTATCGTTAGTCGAGCCTCGGCCGACCCTGCTTCGTCCCGGCGGAATTTCGCGGACAGAACTCGAAGCGATAGTCGGGCCAGTCGCCTCTGCGTCCGAAATTAGAGCCGGAGCCCATTCCTCGCCCGGAATGCACCCGCGCCACTACAGCCCGCGCACCCCTCTATTGTTGGTAAGAGACGGGAAATTGCCCGACCAAGGCGAGGGAATCTATCTCCAGCACCAGCATCTGCCGTCGCGTGGGTCCGTCGAGACGATCCAAATGCCTGCCGCCGCCGCAGGCTACGCTGCCGCGCTCTACGAAATTCTCCACCAGGCCGATGCCGGAAATTACAACTGGATCGTCGTCGACCTTCCGCCCGACACCCCCGAGTGGGAAGCCGTCCACGACCGCCTCCGCCGCGCTGCCTCGAATTCCTGAGAAGTCTGTCCGAAACACGGTGATTTCCTCAGAAGTTACTTGCGTTACTTGGGTTCTCCCGCATAGCACGTTTTAATTCTTAAGAATGGGGAAATAAGTGCGTCTTCGATCCAACTCGAAGATTTGGGCTTGCGCCGTAGTCTGCCTGGTGATTGCGCAGGCGGTCGCGTCCCTGCTCCTCCCGAAATCCTATCGGCTCACCGCGATCACCGATTGGATCAGTTTCGTCCTGATGGTCTCCGCTTCTGTTGCCTTTGCCAGGAACGCGTTCAGCAGCAACCGCCAGCAACGCATGGTGTGGATCCTTTTCAGCGGCGGTTACGCCATCGAAGCCTGTGGCCAGGTCTTGTGGATGCATTGGCAGCTGGTGCTGAAGCAGGCACCCTTCATGAGTATGGTGGACGCCTCCATCTTTCTCGCCTGGATGGCCCTCATTATGGGTTTCGCGCTGCGGCCCCACGTGCAGCTCACCCCGCAGCATCAGCGCCTCGGAACACTTGATCTGTTGTTGCTTTTGTTGGCAGGACTGTACCTGTACCTCTTTCTCGTCATCCCATGGCAGTACCTGGCTCCCGAGCCTCAGTCCTACGGCCCCGCCTACAAGTTCCTCTCCCTGGCAGAGGACCTCATCCTGTTATCCATCGTCATCCTCGGCTGGCGGCAAGGTTCCGGCCGATGGCGCCGTTTCTACGCCTTGCTCACTTGTATCGTCGTCGTTGACACGGTCATGGACTACATCGTGGATTCGCTCGCCAATGCCGGCGTTTACTTTAGCGGCGGCTGGTACGATGCCACATACGCGGCCTGTCTCGCCGGCATGACGTTTGCCGCGCTCATGGCATACCGTCTGGAACCCGTGTCGGAATACGGCGATCTCAACGGTGAACGATACTGGCGGTGGGCTTCGCGACTGGCCGCTCCTGTTACCTTGATCCTGCCCCTGCTGGCGGCGTGGTCGTTCCTCGACCGAAGTCTGCCAAACTCGGTTTGGAAATTCCGCGTTGTTCTGTCGCTGGCTGCTGTTGTGGTCTTCGCTTTTGTCGGCTTTGTGAAACAGGCCCGCCTCGAAAAGGAACTGGCCAATGCCAATCATGAGCTGCTTGACGCTTCGCTGACCGACATGCTCACCGGTGTTCGCAACCGGCGGTTCTTCACCAATTCGATCGAGACCGACGTGCAACAGGTGCTGCGCTCCTTTGTCAGCAATCCATCCGCCGACCTTCACAATCGTGATCTGGTTTTCTATCTGATCGACATCGACCACTTTAAAAAGGTCAATGACCAGTTCGGGCACAAGATTGGAGATCACGTCTTGGCCGAGGTCGCGCGCCGCATCAACTCCGCCGCCCGGCTAGGAATTTCTCCTTCTGTCGCGCTACACCGACCGTAAAGAAGCCCACACTCTCGCCACTCGCATTCTCGATTCGGTCGGATCCAGGCCTTATCGGGTGGAAGGCGCCAATACGGATCTGCGGATCACTTGTTCGATCGGCTGGGCGGTTTTTCCGTGGCTGGCTGCGGAGCCGAAGCTCGTGGCTCACGAGCAAGTACTCGTCTTATCCGACTATGCGCTCTACCAGGCCAAGGGTGCGGGAAGAAACCGGGCGGTTGGCCTTCTGCCCGCCGGCGAAACCGTGCGTGGCGGAACCGTCGCCCCCGCCATCTACATCAACGGAATCCCCGCCTCTCCGGTAACCACTCCGGGCCCGCACATCGAGGGAGCCGCCAGCCCTGACGAAACCACGACTCCAGCTCCAGCTAAGACCAACGCCGCGTCCGCCTCCAGCTGATTTTCATCACCCGCGCTAGTCGGATCAAAGTGTCGGAACCCGGTCTCCCCTGTGCATCCCTGTGCACCCCCGTGTCCTCTGTGGTTATGTCTTTCTCCACTCCCGCAACCTACCCGACCACGCCCGGCACCCGCACCCGAATCGTATGCGGAACAGCCCGCAGCTTAGCCAGCAACTGCTCATCGCAAGCCCGATTGATGTCGTAAATCGCATATCCAAGCGTCCCGCGAGTATCCAGTACTTGCCGCTCAACGTTGATCTCCTCATCCGCAAGAATATGGTTAATCGCCCGCAAAATTCCCGGCACATTATGGTGGATATGCATCAGACGGTGCGATCCCGGCTCATAGTCCAGATGACAATGCGGCAGGTTCACGCTCAGCAGCGAATTCCCGCTCGTGAAATAATCGATCATCCGCGCCGAAACAAACTGCCCGATATTCTGCTGCGCCTCCTCCGTGCTGCCCCCAATGTGAGGAGTCAAAATCACATTCGGCAGCCCTTTCAGCGGGCTCGAAAACGCGCCGCCGCTCTCCGGCTCCTTCGGAAACACATCCACCGCCGCTCCTCCCAGCTTTCCGCTCTTCAAATGCCGGGCCAGCGCCTCATGATCCACTACAAAACCACGGCTCAAATTGATCAGGCACGCTCCATCTTTCATGGCGCGAATCTCATCTTCCCCAAACAGATCCTGGTTCTGCGCCTTCCCATCCACATGCAAAGTGATTACGTCGGAAGTTTCCAGCAATTCGCGAAAGCTCACAGCGCGAGCATTTCCGCGCGCCAGCACGTGCGCCACATCGTGGAACACCACCCGCATGCCCAACGCTTCGGCCAGTTCCGATACCTGCGACCCGATCTTTCCATAGCCCACAACGCCGAGCGTCAGTCCCCGCACTTCGTGCGATCCCGCCGACGATTTATTCCAAACCCCGCTATGCAGTTGCGTGCTCGCCTCAAACGTCCGCCGCATCAGCAGGATGATCTCCCCCATCGCCAACTCGGCCACTGACCGGCTGTTCGAGTGCGGATCGTTAAACACCGCAATCCCCCGCTCGCTCGAGGCCGCGCGATCGATCTTGTCCACGCCAATGCAGAACGCCCCCACCGACACCAGTTCCGGCGCCGCATCCAGCACCGCGGCCGTGATGCGCGTCTTCGAACGTGCCCCCAGAATCGAAGCCCCGCGCACCTTCTCGATCAGCTCGCGCTCGTCGAGCGCTCCCTTCAGCGACTCCACCTCGAACCCCGCCTCCTCAAACTGCGAAGCGGCCACACCACTGATATTCTCCAGCAATAGAACTTTCAAATACCCTCCCGGATTTCGACCGCAAAATGATCAAAGAGAATTATAAGGGGCGAGTTAAACACCAGTAACGATGGAGCGACGGGCGTCCCCGCCCGTCCACCCCTGCAGTCTGCGAGAGATTCATTCTCCCGACACCATCATTACCCAAAACACAAGCATGCAAGCCCCAGAGACGGGAGCGTGCCAGCGCAGTGAATTCGGTTGCGAGACGCCGCCGATTCCAAAACCGATTCCAGCAATAGAAAGCAGCGCACCCCATGCAAATATTCGAAGAAGGAGAGGATCGTAGTATGGAAAGTGGTGAACCTGGGCATAAGCGATAGACGAAACTGCAAGAACGGCCGAGGCGGTGGCAAGAATGAAGCCGAGGAGGGAGCTGTTTGAGGCCAAGGTGCGAAGTTTTGGTCGCGCCGCCCACCGGGTCCAACCCCAAGCTAACAACAGGGGCGGGACGAGATACATGGCGACGCCAAGAATTACAATCATCACTGGCATGGATTGTTCTTCCCCAGATCTCCTATCGCGCATTTTACTCTCGCGCGCTTTACCCCTCCAAAGTGTTACAAATATAAGGCATCTCTGCGGCAACCAAGCCCGTCCCAGATGAATCTTTCAATCACACCCCGTCATCTTTAAGACTTTGGAGGAAAAGATAATGGCACAAACTTTGGAGGAAGTGAAAATGGCGCATGAACTGCCCCCCCTGCCGTACGATTACACGGCGCTCGCACCCACCATTGATGAACAGACGATGCGCCTGCATCATGACATGCATCACGCCGCCTACGTTAAGAACCTCAACGCCGCACTCGACAAGCATCCCGAGTTGCACAAGAAAAGCGTGGAAGACCTGATCCGCGATCTGAACGCTGTTCCGGAAGATATCCGCGGCGCCGTCCGCAACAACGCCGGCGGCCACGTCAACCACACCATGTTCTGGACCATCATGAAGCCCAAGGGCGGAGGCGATCCCAGCGGCCCCATCGCCGACGTGATCAAGAAAACTTTCGGCGACTTCAAGACCTTCCAGGAAAAATTCAACGCCGCCGGTGTTGGCCAGTTCGGCAGCGGATGGGTATGGCTGGCAGGCGACGCGAAAGGCGAAGTGAAAATCGTCTCCACTCCCAACCAGGACAACCCCATTTCGCAAGGCCTCTTTCCCATCTTCGGCAACGATGTTTGGGAGCATGCCTACTACCTCAAATACAACAACCGCCGCCCCGAGTATCTACAGGCGTGGTGGAGCGTAGTCAACTGGGAAGAAATCAACAAGCGCTACCAGTCGTCACTGAAGAAGTAACTGTGAAACGCTCGTGTGGGGACGCCCGTGTGGGGACGGGCGCCCTCGCCCGTCCAAGCCGAGCCCAGCTCGGCAGCTGCCTGTGCAGCCACATGATTTATGAATTTGTCATCCTGAGTGAAGCGAAGGACCTGCTGTTTGCCGCAAAATGCAGATCCCCCCTTCGGCTCCGTTCAGGGTCACGATGACTAAATCTCGGGAAGCCACTAATACACCCCCAAATCCTTCGCCGAAACCCACTCCCCCGAATACTCCTTCTTAATCTGCTCCACCAAATCTGCCTCCGGCAATTTCTCCAACACCTGGTGATATACCACCAGCAATTTAGGCCGAGCCCGCCGCGCAATCTCTCCTAACTCTGCCGGAGAAGTATGAAACGTCCGAAAATATTCTTTCCAGTGCTCTTCTTTTAACTCCTCTCCGTGCGGGTTATAGACCTCGTGCAGCAACACATCGCATCCATCGCAGGCCTTCACCACTTCGTCAGTAGACGCAGTATCCCCCGAAATCACAATCTTCCGATCGCGACTCTCAAACGTATATCCATAAGCCTCTTTCCAAATCCCATGCTTCGCCGGAAACGCCGTCACCGTAACGTTCTCGTCGCGATACACCACTCCTGGCCCGATCTCATGCACGTTGACTTTGTATCCCGTAGCGTTCGCTTGCTCCAATCCCTGTCGTCGAATCCGCACATCTTCCGTCCAAGCTTTCTCGACGTGCGAAGTCATATTCTTCAGCCCATGAGGACCATAAGCCTCCAGCGCCTCTTTTCGTCCCAGCACCCAAGGCGAAAAAATCAGGTCCGGATAGCCCAGCGTGTGATCCGAATGCAGATGGGTTATAAAAACGATCTTCAACTCTTTTGCCTTCAGAGCCGCGATCCCATTCTTCTCCGCCGCCGCGGCACGTCGCACCGCTCCCGGACCGCAGTCGATCAGATATGCCCGATCATTCACCACCACCGCTAGCGCCGGCCCCCACCGCTCTGGATCCGCACTCGGATTCCCCGTCCCCAACACGACCACGCGAGTAGCCCGAGCCGCGTGATCCTCAGCGAACCCGCCAGCACAAGCAGCAACCGCCGCGACGAGTACAAAAAAGAATTTCTTCAATCCAAACCTCCGTGCCCTCGACTGAGAGTTTCCTTCGTGTACCTTAGTGTCCTTGGTGGTGAATGAAATGAGGACACTAAACCCGCCCTCCCCGCCTTGACACCCACTCCCCCATGTCACTAAACTCCTCTACCAGCACGGCTTTTCGCTCAGCAATCACTCTCTAACCCAGCATTCGTAGCACCAGCATTCGGAGGTTTCCAGTGACCACTTCCCCTGTTTCGAAATTCGCCGCCACGCTTTTCTCGTTACTCGTTTTGCTGTCCGCCATCGCCGCCGCGCAGGATCTCCAGATCGGTTCCGCCAACACTGCCTTCGCCGATCCGCCCGTGCCGCGCCCGCACACGACACCCTGCAAAGTTACTCTCTATAAGGGATTCGTTTTCGCCGACTTCAATCCCAAGAGCTTCACCTACACGCCGCCCGCCGCCTGTCCGGCTCCCTGGGCCAAGGTCATTCTCCAAGCCAACTTCTCCATCAACCAGGGACGCCAATTCGACCGCACCGCCAACATCTGGATCGGCCCCACCAACATCTATTTCGGCACCACCGCCGAGCCCTCGCACACCGTCTCCCGCCACTGGCACGTCGAGCGCGACCTCACCGACTACAGTTCAATCTTCACCGTCACGCAAGCCGGCACCGTCGATCTTGGCAACCTGGTCAACCAAACCTATACCAGCATTCTCCATGGCAATGCCGACATCCTCTTCTACCCGCTGGAACCGAATCAAGTGCCGCCGCGTACCGCCGATCAAGTCATCGCCTTCTCTTCCGGCCCCACCGGCGGAACCGTCGCCCTCAACACCACGACCGACCTGCTCGAACAAACTCTGACGCTTCCGGCCAACATTACGGACGTCTATTTCGACGTCTTTGCCCAGAGCCAGTCCAGCGACGAATTCTGGTACAGCTGCGTCCCCAACGACGTGGCCGGAGAACTCCAAAGCTGCCCCGGCACCGCCTTCCGCGAATCCGAAGTCACCATCGACGGCACTCCCGCCGGAGTAGCGCCCGTCTATCCCTGGATCTACACCGGAGGCATCGATCCTTATCTGTGGCGTCCCATCCCCGGAGTTCAGACCATGAACTTCCTGCCCTACCGCGTCAACCTAACGCCATTCGCGTCCCTGCTCGACGATGGCCAGCCCCACACCGTAGCCCTCAGCGTGTTCAACGCCGACAGCTATTTCTCCGCCACTGCCTCGCTTCTGCTCTATCTCGACAGCAACTCCACGCAGTTCACCGGAGCCGTTACCGAAAACACGCTCGCCGCCCCCGCGCCAAACATCACGGAAAATATTCACACCGCGCAAAATGGCAACATCCAGGGAACCGTCAACACGCGTTCAGGCCACAACTTTCAAATCTCCGGATACATCAACACCGCTACCGGCCCCGTCACTACAACTGTCGCTCAAAACATCAATTTCGCGAATCTCCAGTATTTCAAAATCCAGTCCGCGATCTACGAGCAGAACATCAACCAGACCACGACTATCCACTCCGTAGTGACCACTCACAACGCCAGTGGCAATTTCACCGACCTTGTCCACGATAGCTGGCCTCTGAAGCTGAACATCACCCTGCTCTTCAATCCCGACGGCTCCGGAACCCAAGCCACCACCATCAACCAGTATTACGAACGAGACGAGGAGACGCGCCACAACGGACAGGCCACGTTCTTCAGCCTGATTCAAAACCGCGTGACGCCGACGGACACCCTAGACTTCGACGCCAGCTTCAACATCACGGGCAACCAGAACCAGACGAGCGCGCAAAATTATTTCAGCTCAAACTCCACCGGATACTGCTACAGCCGAAGCATCACCGCCAACACCGGAGTCCTAACCAGCATCACCAACGGCCAAGGCTGCAACTGATCATTGCGCTAGTGGAGAGACGGGCGCCCCCGCCCGTCCAAGCCGAGCGCAGCTCGGCAGAGGCTGCCGAAGAGAGGTTCGTATCAGGGTATGCCTTCAGGCATACCGCAAGTCGCCTGCGGAAAAAATCACGAAGGGACAGCCGCACTCGGCTGTCCAGCGAGGGAAGCTCGCCAAAAATGGACATTGCGAAGGGCACGACTTCAGTCGCGCCGCTAAGGGCATTGAAATGTGTCCGTGCCACAAGCGCGCCATTGCGCCGTTATCTACCGCACGCCAGATCAGTGTCGGCGAAGTCCTCGCCACCCGAACCATATCCCAAATACAATCCCCGCCAGCACAGCCCCAGTCAGCTTCTTGCGATCCGTAATCGGAACGAAACGGGTCTGCTGCTCGCTCACCTCGATAACGCCCACCGGGACAGCTCGCACTCCTCCTCCGCCACCACCACCTTCGCCTCGAGCGCTGGTATCGCCCACGCCTCCGGTGCCCGCACCCGCCCCGTAGCCATACATTATTTTTGCCACTGGGATGATCGTCTTTCCGTGTGCCGAGATAGGTTCGCCGTAGATCGTCTTCACGCTCGCTTGCCCAAGAATACTTTCCTTCAGGGATTGCAGAAGAGCCACACTGCCCATGGGAGACCTCCTTGAAGGGAAACATTATCCTACGCGGGTCGTTTACGTGCAGAACCGGGGTTGTTGGTGAGAAACCGATTTATCAACAACTACGGTCATTGCTGAGCTATCATGCGGCCCGTATGAACGCTCCGCCGCAAAGAAGCGTGCAGAAATTTGGCGGCTCTGGAGTAACGAGCGTCAGGGCAGCGACGATTTGGCTCTATCTCGTCGCCGCTGCCACCGTTCTTAACTCGCTGATCCTGTTCAAGTATTCACGTTTCATCGATTTACTGATCGGACTTTCATTTACACAGTTCATCGATGCGGTTTTTGTTGGGATGCAGCTAGAACCCCCGGGAGCACCCTGGTGGTGGACTGCGCTACCCGCGTGGGTGCTGGATGTGCCATTCGTCCTGCTGCTGCTGATTCTCGCCGTAAAAGTTTCGCATCGACGGGTTCGGGCTACTCAAGTCAGCTTTTGGATATACGCAATTGACACTTTCATATTTACGTTCATCTTGGCCGAGACAGCCATATTTCACGCGGCCATCCGGCCACTCGTGTGGCAGAGCCTGACTCTCATTGTCCATACTGTTGGCCTGTTTCTACTTTTCCGAGCATGGCGAGGGCAACTGAGAACTGAGAACTGAGAACTGGGATTCACAACTGTTCTTAACCTGTGCACCCCTTGTGCAAATTCAAGTCGCCGAGCAAAAAAGCGTCCACCGCCATTTTCCGCCGGCCGTTCAAACCCCGCCGCTCGTATGCCAACCGCAGTTACGCTAGACCCTTGCTTGATCCGGATTCATCACATCGAATCCGCGAATGAAAATTCCACGGTTGCACAATTCTTATGTAATTGACCCGCCCCTTTTCTGCGAGTACAGTCGCTCCACTTGAAACAAGCATCCGCCGAGCGACAGCCGCGCATCGGTCAAAACCAGAAACACTAACCGGGTGGGGTGAAAGAAAAGCATTATGAATCTTGAAAGCCAATGGACCGTCTACTGCACCCGTTTTTTGGTGCGCGCTCGTCAACTTACCGAATCTCTCGTTTTTACCGACGCTCTCGGCCGCGAACAATCAGGCCAGCCCGGCGATTACCTCGTCGAGACCTCTGCCGGAATAAAACGGATCACCACTCAAGCCCTCTTCGAAGACATCTACGTGCCTCTCGCGGCCACGCAGCTTTGTTCTCCAGCTCCCGAGTTTCAAACCAGACTTCACACCGGAGTTCATACCGATGCCGCACCCACTGTCCTAAACCGGCCCGTGGCCCGCGCCTCGCCAGAAGATCGTATCCGCGCCACCGCCTGAAACGGCGGAAACATAGGATAAGGCCAGGTTTAGGGGTTTCCAAGCAAGCCCTCAAAGTGTTCAAACTTGAGACCATGAAACCTTGAAACCTGGCTCCACTTTCCCAACTCGGCACCCTTACCACTTTTGGGCTACAAGATGTTGTGTTTCCCTCTTGACAGGCACCATATACGGGAGTACGTTAAGCATCCCAGAGCACTTTTTGCAGACCTCCCTTAAGGAGGCTAGACCGTAAAACACCGGGGCGAGACTCCTAGTTGAGCTGAGTTCGCTGAACTGACTTCGGGCCTTCCCCTTCACGGGAAACCATCCCTCCGGAGTGGATGGAAACGAGCGGTGACTTCCCCCCGGGTCTGGCCCTGCCAGGCATCCCCTCGGGGGGGATTCATCAGCAAAATGAGAATCTCGCGGCTGAAGCTGCTCCCCGACCGGCCAGCTTCCTGCGAGCCATTAGGAGCCCCGATGGAAGATTTAATCGAACTCGTAGCCGCCTCCTTTGCCCGTCATGGCATCGAAACCCCAGCCGGCGATCCTCAGCAGGCCCGACCGAATTCAGTCCAAACGGTCCGCCCCGCTGAGCCAACTCTTAACCACCGCGCTCCCGGAGCACAACTACCGAAAAGGCTCGCAAGAAATTTGTCCGTAGAGACGGGGCTTGCCCCGTCTCACTCAGCGCCAGATGACGCGGCAAGCCCGCGCGCAATCTGGTCGAAAGACGTTTTGGCTCTAGATCATCTGCTCTTTGCAATCATCTAATTAGGAGAAGGAAATGCCCCAAGTGCGCGACCAAATCAACACTCAATCCGCTGCCAGCAACACGGCCGTCAACAAGAAGAAGGCTCAAGGCCTAACCTTCCGCCGCTTTTTCACCAAGCCCGGCGTCTCCCCCTACAACGAGGTAGAGTGGGAGCTCCGCAACGCTCAGATCACCGACTCCCAGGGAGGCATGATCTTCGAGCAGAAAAACGTCGAAGTCCCCAAAGACTGGTCCATGACCGCGACCAACATTGTCGCCTCGAAATATCTTCACGGACCGATCGGCACCGACGAGCGCGAAACCGGTGTGCGCCAACTAGTCTCCCGCGTAGCCGAAACCATTCGCGACTGGGGCATGAAGGACGGATACTTCCGCTCCTCCGAAGACGCCGCCACCTTCCACGACGAACTAGTCCACTTGCTGGTCCGCCAGCATGTAGCCTTCAACTCGCCCGTCTGGTTCAACGTGGGCTGCGATCGAGTCGAGCCTAAATCCGATGCCACCAACTGGCACTGGAATTTCACCACCAACCAGGTCGAATTCGGCGTCACCGGATACACCCGCCCGCAATGCTCCGCCTGCTTCATCAATTCGGTGAAAGATTCGCTAGACTCCATCCTCACCCTGGCCAAGACCGAAGGCATGCTCTTCAAGTGGGGATCCGGCACCGGCACTAATCTGTCCACGCTCCGTTCCTCCACTGAGGTTCTCAGCGGAGGCGGCACCGCCAGTGGCCCGCTAAGCTTCATGAAAGGCTTCGACGCCTTCGCAGGAGTAATCAAGTCCGGAGGCAAGACGCGCCGCGCCGCCAAGATGGTCATCCTAAACGTCGACCATCCCGACATAGTCGACTTCATCGAGTGCAAGAGTAAAGAAGAAGCCAAAGCGCACGCGCTGGTCTTGCAGGGATACGACGGATCGCATCCCGACTCCGATGCCTACAGCTCCATCTTCTTCCAGAACGCCAACAACTCCGTCCGCGTAACCGACGACTTCATGGTAGCCGTAATGCGCGACACCGATTTTTCCACCAAGTCCATCGTGGATGGCCGCGTAGTGACCACCTACAAAGCCAAAGACCTGATGGCAAAAATTTCAGAAGCCACCTGGCAATGCGGCGATCCCGGAATGCAGTACGATTCCACCGTCAACCGCTGGCACACTTCGAAAAACACAGCCCGCATCAACGCCAGCAACCCCTGCAGCGAGTACATGTTCCTGGACGATTCCGCCTGCAATCTGGCCAGTCTGAATCTGCTGAAGTTCGCGCCGAACGGCACCTTCGACGTGGAAGCTTACCGGCACGCAGTGGACGTGGTAATCACCGCGCAAGAAATTCTGGTAGATAACGCCGGATACCCCACCGAGATCATAGGCAAGAATTCGCACGACTATCGCCCGCTAGGATTAGGCTACGCAAACTTAGGCGCGCTCTTGATGGCCGCCGGTCTCCCCTACGACAGCGATGCTGGACGCGACTACGCCGCCTGCGTAACCGCCATAATGTGCGGCGAAGCCTATCTCCAATCCTCGCGCATAGCCGAACAATGCGAGCCGCTAGCGCCAATCACCGACCCTGTCCAAACGCGCCTCGGAGTAACCTCCGCGGAAAACATGCCCGGAGCAGCCTGCCCCGGCTGGTACATAAATCGCGAACCGTTCCTGGACGTAATAAGGATGCATAGGGCCAGCGTAAACAACATAGGCGCCAGCACGAATCACGTAGCGACGGCCGCCCCCGGCCGTCCAGCGGAGCGAAGCTCCGCAGCCGCCCAACTGTCTGAGTTAATCGAAGCCTCAAAGCAAGCATGGGACGAAGCCCTGGCCCACGGCGAAAAACACGGCTACCGCAACTCCCAGGTAACAGTCCTGGCCCCCACCGGCACCATCGGCTTCATGATGGACTGCGACACCACCGGCATTGAGCCCGACCTGGCGCTAATCAAGTACAAGAAGCTGGTAGGCGGCGGCATGATCAAGATCGTGAACAACACCGTCCCCGGCGCCCTCTTCAAACTCGGATACACCCACGAGCAAACCGACGCCATCGTGAGTTACATAGACGCAACCGGCACGATCGAAGGCGCGCCGCATGTAAAAGACGAGCATCTGGCCGTCTTCGATTGCTCATTCAAGCCGTCGAAGGGCACGCGTTCCATCCACTACATGGGACATCTGAAGATGATGGCCGCCGCCCAGCCCTTCATCTCCGGAGCGATCTCGAAGACCGTGAACCTGCCGAACGCAGCCACGGTAGACGATATTTCCGAAGCCTACATTCAAGCCTGGAAGCTGGGGCTGAAAGCGGTAGCCGTCTATCGCGATGGCTGCAAACAGAGTCAGCCCCTCTCCGCCGCCGGCAGCAAGACGGCCCTAAGTGGTGGTGTGGAGCGGGCGCCCTCGCCCGCTGCCCTTGACGTTGAAGACAACCTGGACGCCCCACCCCGCGCCCTGCGTCACAAGCTAAAGGAAGAGCGCATGTCAGTAACCCACAAGTTCAACGTAGGAGGCCACGAAGGCTACATCATCGTCGGCCTGTATCCCGACGGCGAACCCGGCGAGATCTTCATCAAGATGGCCAAAGAAGGCTCGACCGTGTCCGGCCTCATGGACAGCTTTGCGTTAGCGGTCTCGATCTCGCTGCAACACGGCGTGCCGCTGAAGCTCTTCTGCGAAAAATTCGCGCACACGCGCTTCGAGCCCAGCGGATGGTCGAGCAATCCCGACATCGGCTTTGCCAAGTCGATCATGGACTACATCTTCCGCTGGCTGCAAATGCGCTTCCTAAGCGGACAGCAGCAATTCCTCTTCGAAAACCTGCGCCCCAAGCCGCAGCCGGCCCCAGAAGGAGTAGGCGATCTAAACGGATCCATAGGTTCTGGGGGTTCCCTGACACCTGACACCCGAGACCTGAGACCTGGTTCTCCCCACGCCGCCGACGCCCTGTCCGAACTAATCGACATGGGCGACGCTCCCAGTTGCCACGTCTGCGGATCGATCATGGTGCGTAACGGCAGTTGTTATAAGTGCATGAGCTGCGGATCGACATCCGGATGTAGTTAGGGTGGCTTGATGCGCTTGCGGATATTTAGCAGGCCCTTCCGCGCCCTTTGACAGGCGGGATTCCATGGGCGTGTTCCTCTCCGGTCTCGTGAGCAACGTTTGCGTCACCGTGGAAGAGCGGCCCTTCAGGGCCGCGCTAGGGATATCACACGAGGCCTTTAGGCCCGGTGGTCGTCCTCCACGGGGGCTGAAGCCCACGTTATTTCTCGGAGCACCGCCGGCCTGAAGGCCGGCTCTTCCACCAAAAGCCGCCTTCTCCTTTCCCCGGGGGCCGTTCCCGAATCTTTCAAGCTCCCGATCAATTGAACATTTTCTACGTGACCGCTCTCACATCTTTCTCCGCAACGCGAGAACTATGCTAGGCAGATGGACCGCACGTTCTTCATCACTTCTGTGACCGCGCAAAGGAAGGCACTATTCTCGCGCGATGCCACTGCCGACTTACTGGTAGATGTCTTCCTTCACTATCGCGGACAAGGCAAATATTTGCTTCATGACTTTGTGATTATGCCCGATCACTTCCATGCGCTGATCACGCCTGCGGATGCGATATCGCTGGAGCGGGCTGTCCAATTCATCAAGGGAGGATTTTCATTTCGATTGAAGTCGAGTCTACCGGTATGGCAAGCCAGTCTTACGAATCATCGTGTAAGGGATGACGAGGATTTTGAGCGGCATCGCGAATATATCTGGAATAATCCGGTGCTTGCGGGGTTGGTTGATAAGGCAGAGGTTTATTCGTATTCGTCGGCGACAGGAAAATTTGGACTCGACTTGGCGTGGCCGGGGCTAGAGCCCTCTTCTGTTTGGCGGCGGACGCCGGCCTGAAGGCCGGCTCTTCCACGGGCGCCCATTCCTCCCTCGCGACCCCGTCGTCTTCCCATCGATGGCCACATGCATCGCAGTTACATTTGAATCCACCGGCGGGGTGGCCCGTCCTATCGCGAAGCGAAGGGCGGGGACGGCTCGATCCTTCCGCTTGACATTCCCAGTTACACGTCTTACGCTTCGCCTGTAATCCCGGGCCTATTGATCTTCGGTATTTGATCTTCCCTCCCGGCTTCCCCGGCCAACATTTTGAATGGAGGCTCCCATGAACCTATCTGTCCGCTTGCGGGTTATAGCATTGCTGGTGTCTGTTTTTCTTCTGCTTGGCTGCGCCAGGCACCGAGCCCCGACTAGCTCTCCAATCCACGCCAAGGCCAGCCACCCAACAGCCGCTGCACCTCCCCCGCCTCCCCCTCCGTCGACGGAAGCACCGCCGCCGCCCCCACCTCCACCAGCGGGCGCGGAGGCAGATGGTGCCACGATGAAAGACGGCGGCAGCGAGAACTACGCCGTGGTGAAGGTCTTCTACGCCACCGACCGCCAGCCCACGGGCAACAGCGCTCCCGGCAATTTCTACGGCGGAGACCGGCAACTGGACGAGACCCTGCATTTTGGCACGCTCGACGTCAGTATTCCGCGCGATCATCGCATGGGACACATTGAGCGGCCCTCCATCTGGAAACTTGAGTTTCGCCAGGACCCGGACAAGCACGTGGCGTTGCTCAGCGTCCTGCCGAAATCAGAACAGGAGTTCTACACCGACCTTGCGAACAAGGTGCAGTCGTCGGCCAACAAGGACGCATTTGTTTTCATTCACGGCTTTGACAACACGTTTGAGCAAGCGGCGTGGCGCACCGCGCAGCTTTCCTACGATCTCGGTTTTCAGGGAGCGCCCATCATGTACTCCTGGCCCTCGAAGGGGAAGCTGGCGGAGTACACAGCTGACGAGGCCACCATCGACTGGGCGACTCCACATCTCGAGAAGTTTCTGGAGACCGTGGCCGTGCAGTCGCATGCCACCACGGTGCACCTCATCGCGCACAGCATGGGGAACCGTGCGCTGACGCGAGCCTTATTCGCGATCGCGGAAAAGCACGCGGGCGTCCCCCCGATGTTCAAACACGTATTTTTGGCGGCTCCCGACATTGATGTGGGCGTGTTCCGGCAACTAGCAGCGACATTCCCCTCGGCGGCAAGCGATATAACGCTCTATGCATCGTCGCGAGACGAAGCCATCGAGGCCTCGGAGAAGATTCACCAGTACGATCGCGTCGGCGATTCGACTCACATCTGCGTGGTGCCCAAGATCGATACGGTTGATGCCAGTGCGGTCGACACGGGACTGATAGGGCACGCCTATTTCGGCGACCGGCGCTCCATTCTCTCGGACATGTTCGAAGTGATGCAAACCAGTTCGCCGCCCAGCAGGCGTTTTGGGATGCACGCAGCGACCCTGCAGCAGATGACTTACTGGGTCTTCAATCCGTAGGGATTTTGCAGCGGTGAACGCAGGCGATAACTTATATTCGGCTTGACACAGCGAGATATAATAAAAGTAAGTCGCGAGCAGAGTTCTCAGTCACCGCACTTAGCATTAGTTGGCCGCCAAAGAACCGAGAGCTAAAAACGCGAAAACTTCGCGAATTTATACTAAGCTATTTGAAATCAAGACTTTGCACGATCGGTAAATTTTAAGTCCTTTATTTGCAATACGAACTGGAGTAGTGGCCCCAAGAAACACCCCGTAACTCCAATGTTATGAATACTTTGAAGTTAAACATTGTAGAATCAAGACTTTAGCAAGAATCGGGGGGTACCCGACCCAGTACCAACTAGTAAACATCGCACAAAATCACAAAATCATGGTTTTCCCCGCAGTGCAAGTCTTCCCGGACCACGGCAAGTTCTTCCATTCCCTCCACCGTATAGCGCGGTAAATAAAGAGACTTTCCTTTTGGCAACGCCCTTGCTCCCAGTTTGGTTGATCAACAGGAGACATACAGTGAAATGGATCGAACCTCTCGAACGGTTTATTGATGCGATTGTGCTCTTGTGGTTGTTTGACATTATTTTCAAATCGGTATCGCGTTGTTCGCAACGCCTTCAGAACGGTTGAGCAATAGTTAAGACCCGCCGTGCGTCATCGGCGTTGCGTCGGTGGCGATGCAGATCCACGAGCCGTCTTTGTTGATCCAGGTATCAATGAAGCGTTCGCGGTGAACTACGGACTTGCCTCCCTTGGTTGCCTTGACGGCGATTACTCCGATCGCGATGGCTGTTTTTCCAAAGACGCGCACGGTGAGCGATTCGGGAGCGACTTGCTCCTCGTTGCCGCTGGACGACTTGACGCTCGCGAGGAACTCGGACTTGGTTTTGAGGGAGCCGTCATCTTCGACCAGGACGAGCGAATTGTCGAGGATTGCGGAGAGGGCCTTGGTGTCACCGGCCTTATAAGCCTGGTTCCATGCCTTTTCCAGAGCGATGACCTGATCGCGGGCAGTCGCATCGTAGTCTTGCGCGTGAACGAGCACGACGGGCGCGAGAGTCCAAAGAGTGACGATCGAAAGAGCGGCGATCCAACGAGCCGCGATCCAGCGATCTACGATCCAACGATCTACGATCCAGCAGCGAATCGATTTCATTTGCAAGCCTCCATAGGGCGGTTCGGCGATCCGTCCCTTTGACTTGAACCCGCGAGCCGTTTGATTCGGAACATAGCAGAAAAGAACGCGCGGGTTTAGTCCCAGCGCTGGTGCGGAAGGCGCTCTGTTGTTAAGCTTGTTGGGCTATGAAACCCACGGCCTCGCTTCGCCGGACAAAACTTTTCTTTGCGCTGGTCGCGACGTTGGTCGCATTACTGACTTTCGGATTGCAGCTCACCTCGGCGCAGAAGAAAGAAGTTGTCTGGAGCTCAGACGAGAAGCCGCTCGCGGACCAGATCCACGGGCTGCGCAGTCTCGCGGACGACGTCCGCGCGGGGACTACGAAGGATCTAGCGCTGAAGATCCGGAAGCTGCCGTCAACCGAGAACAAGCTGCGGCTGGCCGTGAATTTGGCTGGCCTTTCCACCGAAGGCGATTTCGGACACGACACACTCCAGGAGGTAGCGACGACGCTGGCCGAGACTCTACGCGAGCGGCCTGTGCCGTGGGCGAAGCCAGCCGAGCAAAAGACCTCCGACGCGAGCAGCAACGCCGCCGCAACGCGCGCGCCGGCGTATCCATATGTTGAGCTTGCCACGCTGGTGCGGTATGAACATGTCGAGGCGCCGGGCAATCTTAATCTTAATAATGACGAGCAGTTTCGGGCGGCAATGGCCCGTCTGGAGGCGGATGACCGCAAGCGGGAGCATCCGGAGTTTGCGCTGAAAGATCTTTCCGGCAAGACCTGGACGTTTTCAGAACTGCGCGGCAAAGTTGTGCTGGTGAATTTCTGGGCGACCTGGTGCCCGCCCTGCCGCAAGGAGATGCCGGATCTGGAGACGCTTTACGGGCGCTTCGAATCGAAGGGGCTGGTGGTGCTCGGCATCTCCGACGAAGAGGCGGCGAAGGTGGAGCCGTTTATCCGCGAGCGCAAGGTTTCCTTTCCCGTGTTGCTGGATCCGGGGCGGAAGGTAAATGAAATGTTTGTGGTGGATGGGATTCCGAAGAGTTTTGTCTATGACCGCGAAGGAAAGCTGGTGGCGCAGTCGATCGATATGCGCACGCAGAAGCAGTTTCTGGAGATGCTGGGAAAGGCTGGACTGGAGTAGGTACGGGGCTTGCCGCGTCTCTACGGGAATTGCAATTATTGGAGGAGCGAAATGAAGAACGTAATTGTTAATGTACTTCTTGCCGTTGGGATTCTTGCCGCGCTGGCCGTCGCGCAAGAGGCGCCGAAGAAAGACGCGACGCCGAAGCCGGCGGTTGGCCCGTCGCAGGCTCTGCTGGACAACTGGAACGATGTCGGGCGGAAGTTGATTGCGATGGCGGAGGATTTTCCCGAGGACAAGTACGACTTCAAGCCAGTGCCGGCGCAGCGGAGTTTCGCGGAGCAACTATTGCACGCCGCGAATGCAAATTATTTTTTTACCAACCCCGTGATGGGACTGAAGCCGCCGGCCGGAGAAGATCCCAAGCGCGACCAGTACAAGACAAAAGCCGCTGTGGTCGGGTTTGTGAAGGGAGCGTTTGCCGACGGCGCGGCGGCAATCAGACTCAAGGGCGATAAGGGGATGAACGATCTAATCGTCGATCCGTTCGCGAATCAGCAGACGCGAGTTTCCGATATGGCGTGGGGCCTCCTCGAGCACTCCGGCGAACACTACGGACAACTCGTCGTGTATTACCGCGTTGCCGGGTTGGTGCCACCGGAGTCGCGGCCAAAGAAGTAGTCTCGGCGCTGATAACATACTCTTCGTGCGCCCACTCCTTGACGTCCGCGACCTGAGCATCGAGTTCCCGCAATCCCGTGCTGGGCGGGCATTTTCGTCCATTCGGCCGGGAGGGGTTTCCCCGCCCGTGACCGCTGTTCGCAGCCTATCATTTTCTATCGCCCCCGGCGAAGTCCTTGGACTAGTCGGCGAATCCGGCTCAGGAAAATCCATCACCTCGCTCGCCATCATGGGCTTGCTCCCGCCCGCTGCCATCGTCACGGGCGAAATTACTTTTCAGAATGGCGACGGCCCGCCCACGCATCTGACCAAACTCCCCTCCGATCAGCTGCGTCAACTTCGCGGCTCGCGCATGGCCATGATTTTCCAGGAACCGATGACCGCCCTCAACCCCGTCATGCGCGTCGGCGACCAGATCGCCGAAGCCGTCCTCGCTCACCACCGCGTCTCCAAATCGGAGGCATGGGGACGAGCGGTCGAAGGCATGCGCGACGTTGCTATCGCCGACCCCGAGCAGCGTGCCCGCAGCTATCCTCACCAGCTTTCCGGAGGCATGCGCCAGCGCGTCATGATCGCCATGGCCATCGTCAATCGGCCGCAATTGCTCATCGCGGACGAGCCGACCACGGCGCTTGATGTCACAATTCAACAGCAAATCCTCGACCTGCTCAACGATCTCCGCCACAAATTCGGATTGGCGATGCTCTTCATCTCGCACGATCTCGCCGTCGTGTCGCACGTCGCCGATCGCGTCGCCGTCACGTATGCCGGCAACCTGGTCGAGCTCGGCACGAAGGCCGATATTTTCCGCGCGCCCGCTCATCCTTATACTCAAGGCCTACTGCGCGCTATTCCTACGCTGGCGACTGACCTTTCCATTCCGCTCGCGACCATCGAAGGCACCGTCCCGCCCATCGCCCAACTTCCTTCCGGATGCCCCTTCGAACCGCGCTGCCCGCACCGCGTTGCCGCCTGCGCCGTGCAACTCCCGCCACTGATCGAAGTTCATCCCGGACATTGGGCGCGCTGCCCGGTCGTGAATCCGCCTCGAATCTGATAAACATATTCTGACAAACGCGATTTTATAAACCACGATTTTATAAACATGGACGGCATCGGTACCAACCGGCTCGAAGCTTTCAGCGACGGCGTCATCGCCGTCATCATCACCATCATGGTGCTGGAGCTCAAGGTTCCGCGCGACACTACGCTCGCCTCGCTACGCGGCGTTCTCCCACAGTTTCTCAGCTATCTGCTGAGCTTTCTCGTCGTCGCCATCATGTGGGTGAATCATCATCACATGTTGCACTCCGCTCGCCGCGCCGATGCGCGACTGCTCTGGTCGAACAACATTCTCCTGTTCTGGATGTCACTCGTCCCCTTCGTCACCGCTTTTATGGGCAACCGTCCGCGTGATCCCCGCGCCGTAGCCCTCTATGGAGTTGTGCTGACGCTGTGCTCTTTGTCGTTCGCCCTGCTGCGCTCGGCCATCATTCAGCACCACCGCGACAACCCTGAGATGGTCCACTACCATCGCCGCATCCAATTCAAGAATCTTTATTCGTTGTTCCTCTACATGGCCTCGGTGCCGTTCGCGTTTCTCGATGTTCGCATCTCGTTTTTCATCTTTGTGTTCGTCGCGCTGTCCTATTTCCTTCCGGAACGCAAGCTGGCGGAAACGCCGAGCCGCGTCGCATAACCAGTTCTGCCGTAGAAACAGGGCTTGCCTCGCCTCCGGAGACGCGGCAAGCCGCGTCTCTACGGGAAAGTAGATGCGCCTCGTCGTTTCCCCTCCAGAAAAGCTATAATCCTCCCTTTGTGCGTATCCTCGTTCTCAGCGACATTCACAGCAACCTCGAAGCGCTGGACTCCTGTCTGGCTGCCGCTCCCGCCTACGACCTCGTCGTCAACCTCGGGGACACGGTCGGGTACGGCGGCAACCCGAACGAAGTCATTGCCCGCTCTCAAGCTCTCGGCAAGGTCTTTGTCCGCGGCAATCACGACAAAGCCGTCTGCGGCCTCATGAACCTCGAGGACTTCAACCCCGTCGCCGGCCTCGCCACTCTCTGGACCCGCGACCAGCTCACCCCCAAAAATCTCGACTGGCTCCGCGCGCTCCCCCAGGGTCCCATCCACGTCGACGAACTTCCTGGCATCCAGTTCGTCCACGGCTCTCCGCTCGACGAAGATGAATACATGGTCAGCGCCCGCGATGCCATCGAACCGCTCATCACCATTCCCGTCCCCGTCACATTCTTCGGACACACTCACCTCCAGGGCGGCTTCGTGCTCACGGGTGAAATCAGCGAGGCCTACCATCCTGGATATCGCAGCGTGGGCCAGGCAGAGTCTTCCGATTGGCCGCTAAGAAAAGATCGCCGCTATCTCATCAACCCCGGCTCTGTCGGGCAGCCGCGCGATGGCGACTGGCGGGCTGCATTTGCCGTGTTCGACTCCGAGGCGTGGATTGTTACTTACTATCGTGTACCTTACAACTTGCGCGTGGCACAGGAAAAAATCCTGGCCGCTAATCTACCGCAGCGGTTAGCGACGCGACTTGCTACGGGAAGATAGAACGCTTGGGTGTTCGAAGCGCGGGGGCGTGGCCCAAGGTTAGAATAAGAAATGCTCGTAATCGGGAGGCTGGTATGCGTTCTTGCCTGGTTTATCCCTGTAAGCCTTTTCCCGCGGTTCGCATTGCCTTCATTGCGGCCCTGACCCTGCTCTTAGCTGGTTGGTCCACTTGCAGTGCGATGGTTGATTTCAATAGCTGTGAAGGTTCGGTACCGCAACCCCAAATTACTTCACTCTCCCCGGGCGCCATTCCAGGCGACGCGGCGTCAGTTCTACTGACGGTGAGCGGAAGCGGCTTTGCTCCCGAATCGCAGATCATGTGGAACGGAAGCGCCTTGCCGACCACGTTCATGGACTCACGACACCTTCAGACCACGATTACTCAGCAGACCTTTGACTCCTTTGGCGGATCGGCGGGGAGCAGTGTGCAGATTTCGGTAAGGTCTCAGGGATCGGTCGCGGTCTCGGGATGTCCTAACGGCGGGAACTCGGCCACGGTCGCTCTAGTCATCAACTAGGCTTTTTCTCAGCGGACGTCCAACTACACAGTCGTCTCCCCACAACCGGCGGCCGCATGCTCGAAGAACGCGCCCGCGTTGTAAACTCGCTCCATGCCTTCGCGCTCTCCTGACTCCAATCTTTTCTCTGCGCCGAAATCCGCGCCTGCCGCGCACACCGCGCATGTCGATGGCGGCGCCCGCGGCAATCCCGGACCGGCCGGATATGGTGTAGCCATCAACGACGCCTCCGGTCACCCGGTCGCCGAACTCAGCGAATATCTCGGCCATCACACCAACAACTACGCCGAGTATCAGGGACTCCTCGCCGCTCTCCGCTACGCCGCCGAAAATCAAATCAAGGCGCTCAAGGTGATCAGCGATTCCGAACTGATGGTCCGGCAGATGAAAGGCATCTACAAGGTGCGTCATCCCGAACTTCGCAAGCTGTATGAGCAGGCGCAGCAACTGGTCCGGCGGCTCGAGCACTTCGAAATCCGCCACGCGCTGCGCGAGCACAATCAGATTGCCGATCGGCTGGCGAACGAGGCCATGGACCGGGGACGATAGCAGGTTCCTGAGAGTGTCGCAAATTTTCCCCTTCCCTACACCCTGCCCGCAGGATTACCATTGCGCCGTCATCGCCACCCTTAGGAGGACGACACGATGATCGGAGCTCACTCATTTGCTGGAATCAATTTCTGGGCGGTGCTGGTATCCGCCATCGCGACCGTGGTGATCGGATTTCTCTGGTATTCTCCCATGCTTTTCGCGAATCCCTGGATGCGCCTGATGGGAATCGATCCCAACGACAAGGCCAAACTTGCCGAGTTGCAAAAAGGGGCGGGCAAAACCTACGGTCTCGCGTTCGTCGCCAGCGTCGCGTCCGCCGTAGTGCTCGCCAAGATCATCGGGATCAGCAGCGTCAACACCATTCCCTACGGAATGAAAATCGGCTTCGCCGTCTGGCTGGGATTCGTAACCACAGTTCAACTCACTGGCGCACTATTCGGCAAGCAGCCCACGAAGCTCTACTTGATCAACACCGGATATCAACTCGTCTGTTACCTCGTCATGGGGGCCATTCTGGCGAAGTGGCCGCACTAGGCTGGACGGTGGAGGGACGGGCGTCCGCTTACTCTCCCGCTGAGTGATCGTGCACAATCTTCCATCCCTCGGGAAACTTGCGGAAGACGAGCGTAAACAATCCGTGCGGCGTCTTCCCATCCGACATCGTCAGATGAAACTCCCCGCGCACAAATGCCGCCTGCGGCCCGAGCATCTCGATCCGCAGATTCGCAAATTCGAGCTTCCCCATTTCGTGCCCCGCACCCTGATAATTTTTCTTATAGCGATCAAGCGCCGCCTGCCAGCCCTTCGATTCGTGCGCTCCTGAGAAAAACGTCAACTCGTGCGAGTTCCAGTACCCGGCCATGAAGCCTTCGAGGTCTTGCCGGTTCCAGGCTGCCTCCTGCTCTGCAATCACTTTTCGGATCGCTGCACGCGCTGCATCGCCGCCGTCCTGTGCAACGTTAGAGATCGCTAGCCCAGCAATCACCCCCATCAACACAATGAAATCGCGCATAATGCCTTCTGCTCCTTAACTCGTCAACTCGCCATCGGTGCTCATCTACTTGAGTGTAGAACAGTGCTAACGTCAGGCCGTTTTCAACGTCTCATCTTAGCCCGCTAGCCTCGGTGCATCGGATATAGCGCAAATTATCTGTTAGGAGATCAATTATGAAATGGACGGTGATATTTGTGGCACTGTTCCTGATGTCTTTCCCAGTGCTGGCGCAGTCTAAAGCGTCCGCCGAGGGAGTGCAGGAAAAGCCGTTGCACGACCGCGAATTCTGGCGGGCCATCGCGAAAAACCGGTATGCGGTTCCGGACGGGCAGCCAGTCTTCCCGTTGCTGCGTGAGTTAAGTGGGTACCTTGGTTCGAGGGATCCCGAACTTCGCGACGACCTCGCGTACTCCATCACAACCATCTGGATCAAGCATCAAAAGCAAATTTCAACCGACGAACTGTACTCACTGCTCGATGACTGGCAGGCCAACTTGCGGACCGGGATTGGCGAAACTGGGAATGATGGCGTCCTCAAACGTTCGTTTTCAGCCCTGTCATTGGTAGCTCTGGCGGAGCGGGACTTGAAGATGCCGTTTCTCGGCGAAGAGCGGTACCGTGCATTCCTGGCGAATGCGCTCGCCTATCTTAGGGATGAACGCGATCTGCGCGGATTTGATCCAACACTGGGGTGGATTCATGGGCCCGCGCATACCGCCGATCTGCTAGCAGCATTAGCCGCTAATCCCTTGCTAAAGAATGAAGATCAGGGACGTTTGCTGGATGCGATCGCGCGCCGTCTATCTTCCGCCCATGAGATTTTCACCTACGGAGAACAAGACCGGCTGTCGGCGCTCGCGGCAACGATCGTAGCGCGAAAAGATTTTGATGCGCCGGCATTTCACAACTGGGTCAGTGCGCTGGACGCCGCCGACCAGAAAGTTTGGAAAGATACTCCGCCGCATCTCGAATTGCTGCAAACCTTCGAGAATGACACCTACATGCTGCGGGCACTTGCGGCATACCTTAGTGTGAATGCATCGGATCCTGCGGGGATGGAGGCGCAGAAGGCGGTATGGAAAGTGCTTCAGAAACGGTAGCGCTTTTCAACCCGTCAGCATGAAAGCCGACGGCTGAGCGCGCGACATCTACGCCCGGCTCTTTTTTGTCGCGGCGGCGACCTTCGCTTTCACCGTCTCCCACGGCCGCTTCGGACGCTCAACCTCGGGCTGGTCACGGTCTTTGATGCGATCGTACTGGTACGACTCGCTCACGGTTCCGAGCGACTCATTGTAGAGGCTGGGCAGTCCCAGCGCTTCTTTCATTTCTTCGGAGAACTGCTGCAGCGCTTTCAGGTGGTCAGCCGTCGCGGGAACTTCGGTCTTCGACGTTTTCAGAAACTGCTGGTAGCCGCGATTGACCAGCTTCGAAATCTCGCTGCCAATCAGGTATCCCGGATACGCGAAAATCTTCACGCCGCCGTCGTCCGTCTTCTGGATAGCCGCCGAGCAGTTGTACTTCCTCAGGAACACGCGCCCTTGCGTGCCCGGAGCCTCAATCAGGTCAAAGCCATGTTCGCGCAGCCAGCTGACTGCGTCTTCGTAGGTTCGCTCTTCGACTTTCGTTGCCATTTTATAATCTCAATTCTCGTTGTCTTTTATCATCGCATCAGATTAGATGCGGTTTGAACGGTTTGGGAACCAAAACCGGCCGCCGCGAATCTAATGACGAAGGAATACAGTAACGTTAGTATAGATATACCTTTTTAGGATTGCGGGCACATTACCGTAGTCACTGGGGCATTCCACGCAATGACATCGTCAGCTTCCGGCTCCGCGCCACCGCAGTGGCCTTCTCAGGCCGAAGCCGCGTCAAGTCGAACGTCAGGCAGACGAGGAGAAGCTCTGCTCGCGGGCATCGGCAACACGCCGCTGCTGCCGCTCGACGCCCTCATCCGCGATCTTCCCGATGCGCGGCCTGCCAGTGCACAACTTCCCAACGTACACCTTTTGGGCAAGGCCGAATGGTACAACCCCGGCGGATCCGTCAAAGATCGCGCGGCCGCCCGCATTGTGGCCGAAGCGCGCCGCTCGGGCAAACTCGGTCCGGGAAAAATTCTGATCGATTCCACCAGCGGCAACACAGGCATCGCCTATGCCATGCTTGGCGCGGCGCTCGGATTTCCGGTCACGCTCTGCGTACCGGAGAATGCTTCCCCCGAGCGAAAACGGATTCTACAGGCGTACGGCGCAAATATCATCTACACCGATCCCGCCGAAGGCTCCGACGGCGCCATCAAGATCGCGCGCCAGTACGCCGAGCGCGATCCCGATCTTTATTTCTACGCCGATCAGTATTCGAACGATGCCAACTGGCGCGCGCATTACGAAACCACAGCGAACGAAATCTGGCAACAAACCGAAGGACGTATCTCGCACTTCGTCGCCATGCTCGGCACCACCGGAACCTTCGTCGGCACCACGCGCCGTTTGAAAGAATTAAATCCAAAAATTCGCTGCATTTCCTTACAGCCGGACTCCGCCTTTCACGGCATCGAAGGCGCGAAGCACTTGCCCTCGGCAATCATGCCGCGCATTTACGATTCGTCGCTCGCCGACGAAAATTTGGAGATCGCGACCGAAGACGCGCACGCCATGGCCCGGCGCCTGGCCCGCGAACAAGGACTGCTCGTCGGAGTTTCCTCCGCGGCCGCCGTGGTGGGCTGCCTGCAGGTCGTAGACAGTCTTAAAATAAATCAAGGCGCAACGATGGTTACCATTCTTGCCGACTCGGGCGAAAAGTATCTAAGCGAGAGATTTTGGAATGAAGAATAATTGTAGAGGTCAGAGGTCAGATTGCAGATGTGAAAACCTCGTCCTTCCCGACGGCAAAGCCTTTGGGTTTTAACCTCTGCAATCTGACCTCTAACCTCTGACCTTGCGATGCTGACAATTTCCGAATCTGACTACGCCTCCCTTCGTCAACACGGAGAGGAAACCTATCCCCACGAGTGCTGCGGCGTGCTGCTCGGGCAGTTCGACGACAACGGCGCCGAGTCCGTCACAAAGACCGTCTCGCGCATCGCCCGCTGCGGCAACACGAGTGCAGACTCGCCCCATAACCGCTATCAAATCGATCCCAGGGAACTCATCCGCATTCAGCGCGAAGGCCGCGAGCGCGGCGAGGACATCGTCGGCTTTTATCACTCCCATCCCGACCATCCCGCGCAATGGTCGCCCACCGACCTCGCGGAAGCCCACTGGTTCGGCTGTTCCTACGTGATCACGAGCGTAGCGAAGGGTACGGCGACGATTACGAATTCATTCGAGCTGGGTGGGACAGATGAGGGAGACAAGAAACTGAGCGATGAGCCCATCAACGTGACTTAACCCACAGTAATTTTCGGTCGCCGGCATGGATCGCGCACCGATCTGCGCTTCAGATGAAAATTAATTTCACACGTTGGCGAATGGACGAGACGGGTGTACACTCGATGCCGTTTTGGGACCTGAATAAGGAATTCTCGCTTCAAAGGAGGTGCTTCGTGTAGATTTCCAACTCACGCGTTCTGCAGGTTGGAGTTTTGGTGTTCATGGTGATCGCGCTCGCGCTGTCGGCGCAGGCGAGCTTCAGCAATGCGAGCCTGAAGGGTGGCTACAGCTTTTTGACCAACAGGTGGACCGCGGATGTGAATACAAACGAGGACGCCACGGTGGGAGTCGTGACATTCGACGGCGCGGGAAATGTGACTGCCTCATACACATCGATCTCAGGAGGTGTAGTTCAGACCGGGACCGCGAGTGGAACTTACACCGTCAATCCCAATGGCACTGGAGCGATCAAGTTTGTAACCGGCTCGAACCCGCCTCAGTTTGCTATGACTATCACATCAAGCGCCGCTGGACTGGCTCACGGCGTGCAATTGTTGCGGACTGACAACACTAGCAATGTTGTCGAGAGCGGGACCGCTTTGCTGCAATCCGCAACGGCGGCGACTTACACCCTGGCGAGTGTAAAAGGGAAGCTGAGCTTCCAGCTCAACAAGTGGACCGCGGATGTGAATTCGTCCCAGGAGGGCATTGTCGGGATTTTGACTTCTGACGGCGCAGGGCACGTCAAAGGTGCATTTACCCAAATGAAGGGTGGCGTGCTCGGGACGGGGACCTTGACCGGTACATATACCGTCAACGCGGACGGCACTGGCAGCATGTCCCTGATAGTAGGAACCGACAATCCTCAGCTGGCGTTTGCGTTGAACAACGCGACACCAACTAGCCCCGCCAAAGGGTTGCAGCTTCTGCAGACGACTGAGAACGGCAATAAAGTCCATAGCGGGGTTGCGCTGAAACAGTGAACACGCCCGGTAACGCTTGAGTTGATCCGGTCTTGCTGGACGGCCGGGGGCGGCCGTCGCTCCATTTCCGCTTGCATCTTTCGCCAGTACCATAGCATCTTTATTGACATGCCCCAGATCCAGATTCCGTCTCCACTTCGCCAATATTCGGGGAAACAGGCCTCGATCGAAGTCCCTGCAAAAACCGTGGGCGAAGCGCTTGCTGGCCTGGTCTCGCGGCATCCCGACCTGAAGCGCCACCTTTATACTGAGGACGGCAAGCTGCGCGCGTTCGTGAACGTCTACGTGAATGACGAAGACATGCGCTACCTCCAGAAAGAAGCTACCGCGCTTAAAGACGGTGATACCATTTCCATCGTGCCGTCGATTGCCGGCGGGTGCTGAGTTATGATTCTCTTTGATATGACCTGCGAACCGACACATCGCCGAATGTCCCGTCCCGCGCGCTGCTGCCGCTGTCTGTAATCCGCAGTCAAACTGAGTGAAATCTAAAAGGAACCTATGCCCACTCTGACCGAAGCCAAACCCGAAGCCGCTTTAAGCAACGACGAAATCCTGCGCTACTCGCGTCATCTCATCATGCCCGAGGTGGGCATGGAAGGGCAGCAGAAGCTGAAGGCCGCGAAGGTCCTGTGCATTGGAGCGGGCGGACTCGGTTCGCCGCTCGCCCTCTACCTGACGGCCGCGGGCGTGGGCACGCTCGGCATCGTGGACTTCGATGTCGTCGACTACACGAACCTGCAGCGCCAGATCATCCACACGACCGCCGACGTCGGCCGCAAGAAGCTCGACTCGGCCGCCGACAAACTGAAGGCGATTAATCCTTTCCTCAACCTGCGGACCTTCGACACGAAACTGACCAGCGCCAACGCCTTGGAGTTATTTCGCGAGTTCGACATCGTCGCCGACGGCACCGATAATTTTCCCACGCGCTATCTGGTCAACGATGCCTGCGTGCTCACCGGCAAGCCCAACATTTACGGATCGATTTTTCGTTTTGAAGGCCAAGCGAGTGTTTTCGCGACCGAAGAGGGACCGTGCTATCGCTGTCTCTATCCCGAGCCGCCGCCGCCGGGCCTGGTGCCTTCGTGCGCCGAAGGCGGAGTGCTCGGCATTCTCCCCGGACTGGTCGGCGTGATTCAGGCGACCGAGACCATCAAACTGATTCTGGGCCAAGGCGATTCGCTCGTCGGACGATTGCTGCTGGTCGACGCGCTAGGTATGAAGTTCCGCGAACTGAAGCTGCGCAAGAATCCCGATTGCCCGGTCTGCGGCACGCACCGGACGATCACCAAGCTGATTGACTACGAAGAGTTCTGCGGAATCCGCGGCGTGGAAGCGCCCGTGGCCGCCGGTGGCGACGTGCCGGCGATTTCGGTGGAAGAATTGAAAAAGAAGTTAGACGCCAAGGCCGACATCTTTATTCTCGACGTGCGCGAGCCGCACGAATACCAGATCTGCAACCTAAATGGATATCTCATCCCGCTCGGCGATCTGCCAAAGCGCGTGAGCGAACTCGACTCGAGCCGCGAGATCGTCGCCCATTGCAAGATGGGCGGACGAAGCGCGAAAGCCGTGGCCTTTCTGAAGCAGGCCGGCTTCACCAAAGTGAGTAATCTGACGGGCGGAATTACGGCTTGGGCGGAGCGGATTGATCCTAAGATGCCTAAGTACTGACAGAGCGTGGGAGACTGTCATCATCTCCCACTGGGTTTATTGGTTCTCAATCGCTTCCTTTAGGTGCTTCGCGCACGCTTCTGCTGAGCTTTTCTTACCGTGAGTGGACGCTTCCTCGTGTACGGAGTAAGCCCACACTACTTCGGAGCTCTTGATGTTACTGACTGTAATGCTGGCCTCTTCGCGCGAGTGCCAATTTCCCAGGATGACTTTCTTGGCGGTGCTCGCCTTCTGGCTTTCGGCGGCGCCGGTGATTTCGTAATCCGCTTGATCGCGACTGGCAACGATCTCGACTGGGACTTTTTTCTTGGCGATGGCGTCTTTCAAATAAGTGTCGTAGCCACCTTCGATGGGAGCCACAAACACTTTTGCTCCCTTGGGGATCTTCTGCGAAGGGGACGCGTTCTTTTCGCCCGCCAGCGCCGTAGAAACAGCAGCTACAACCAGAAGCACCACGATGCTTCCTACGTTCCTCTTAAATGACATATGCACTCCCTCCTTGGACCGGCTATCGACTCACTACTCAAGCACAATCTGCTTAATATGTTTGGCGCACGCTTCTCCCGCGCTTTGCTTGCCGCGCACTGAGTTGGTCTTGTGGACGGAGTAGCCGAAGATGACTGCTCCAGTCTTCAGGTCCGAAATCTTGATGCTGGCTTGTTCATTCGAATTCTGCGACCCAATGAACAACATCTTCGCCCACCCTGCCTTCTCGCTATCGGAGACGCCACTGATCTCGTAGTCAGCCTTGCTGCGGTCAATCACCACGGTCAGCGGCACCTTCTTGTTTCGCAATCCGGCAATGATGTAGTTCTCGAAGCCGCCCGCAATCGGGCCGACATAGACTTTGGAATACGAAGGGATCTTGGCGTTGTTTACGGTAGCGAGTTGTCCCTCGTCGGTTGGAGCCGACTTGATATTGGCAACAGGGACTTTCGCTTGGTCGCCGGGAGCTGGTTTTCCCGCGTCGGCGGCTTTGTTCTGATCCTGGTTTGAATTGTTCTCTTGAGATGTCGATGACCGCGCAGGCAGCGGATACATCGCAAGATACAAGATCAGCGCAGCCAAAACCGGAAACACTGACAGTTGTCTGCTATGCATGATGCCCTCCCGGTTGCCTATTATGCTCCCAAATTGAGAAAAACGCGCACTCTCTCTGTTCCGGGCGTATCAAGAGATTCACCTTTAGCCCACCGCAAGGTGGGGGGAAGCAGCGCGAAGCGGGTGGCCTGCCTGAACCAGAGTGCATAACCTGACTGGCAGGATCACGACTGGGGCGGACCTGATTTTCCCTAAGATGCCCAGGTACTGAACTATGGCCGCCTCGCTCGAAGGGTATAGCGCCCTGGATGACCTCAGGCTTCCGTGTTGACACTCTCCTTCACCGGGCATAACATTCCCCCGAATTGATCCCAACGTCATGGGCGTCACGTCTAAGCTGAGCGTAAGTCCGGTGCGGTGAACAACCTACCGTCGATTTCAACGGAGGAAGAATGAGGAAAATCATAATTGCGTTTGTCTTATGCGCATTGCTGTGTCTTGGGAATGTAACTGGGGTTAGCGCGCAGGACACGGAAATCACGAATGCGCGAGTGATTGAAATGACGAAGCTCGGCTTGGGCGACGACATTATCATTGCCAGAATCAAGACGGGCGCCTGCAAGTTTGCCGTTTCGGATAATGATCTCGCAGGACTCAAGAAGGCAAACGTGTCGGACAAGGTCATCGCGGCAATGCTGGAGGCGTCCGTATTGACCAAACCCCGCGTCACGATTGATGGTAATCCTCTAGAACTTCACACTATTGGCCAGGAGAAAGTCGGCGGTAGGCTCGGCCATGATCTCAGTTTTCACATAAAGTCTGTAAAGGAGAAGGCGTATCTTCAGGGGCAACACGCCTCTGTTTTCGCCAGTTCCACGCCAGCGATTCAGATCGAACTGCCTCTCAATAACTCAATTGACGATTACATCCTCGTCCTCATGGACGGCAAGGGCGACCGACGCGAGTTGGAGATGGCGTCAGGGGGTGGCACGGTGGGGCAGAAGCATGGCATCCGTTCTGATCGAGTTGTGAGAACCTCCTACGAACCCATGGGAGGCCGCCTATATAAGATCAGTGTCGAAAAGTCCTTGAGGGGCGGCGAGTACATTGTTTACATCATCGGGTCGGCCGATTACGAAAAGGGAATTTTCGGGAGGGGGTATGATTTTACCGTGCAATAGTGGTGCCCTCACAAATGCCCTCATCATGGCCGTCTGTAGTCTAGTTGGCTCATCTACTCGTGTCGCGTACGCTCGCCCACAAGAGCCACCAGAGGTGGTTGCTAGAGCGATCTCGATCGCCGACGGCACACCGATACACCTTTACTTAATGGACGACCTCAGTTCAAAGAAGGCCAAAAATGGAGATTCGATCACGTTTAAAGTCAGAGAGGCCGTTCAAGTCGGCGGCGCTGAGGTCATTTCCGTCGGTGCGCCTGTAATCGGCCACGTCGGCGCGGTTGGACGCAGCAGCTTCGCTGGGCACTCCGGAAAGCTTGGTCTTCTGATAGATTACGTCGTCGCCATCAATGGAGCCAAAATTCCTCTGCGAGGAGCGGCAATGATAAAAGGGGGAAGCAACGGAGCAGTGACGGCAGCGGCAACGGTATACTGGGGGCCACCAGCTCTACTCATCCGGGGCTGGGACGCCGATATTCGTAAGGGAACCATGCTCAATGCCTACGTGAATGGCGACCAGATTGTCGCTCTCGGGAATTCCAACTTGGGTCAGGCCCCGCTTCAGAACGTTGCATCGGGAAGAATTGACAGGGCCGAGGTAGTCGAAGAGAGGGGTGCACCGCCAGTACCACAGAGCGTCTCCGCGAGAGCGGAAACAGCTGAAACGCCAAAAACAGGGAGTTCGACTCCCCAACCGGTCGTCCAAGGGAACATCGGCGTTTCGTGTGACGGCACCCCCTCGGTCCGGCGCAACGGAATCACCGTCTCGCAGGTCGTCACTGGCGGGCCCGCGGACCAAGCAGGAATCAAAGCTGGAGACTTGATTCTTGCGGTGAATGACCACTTTCTATACACGATTGAAGAACTTAATAACGCAATAGTTCGATTCAAGCCGGGGACCGAAATCACGATTCGCTATCGCCGGTACAAGATGACCTATGAAGCGCCGTTGATTGTTGGTAGTCCAGAAGCCAGAGACCCGCAACGCTAAGTAGATGGTCACATATGGCACGACTGAAGTCGTGCTCTTCCGAAACTGCAATTCGCAAAGCTGCCGGACCGCTGTATAAGCGGACTAGCGAACTAAAGGGAGCACCGAAGTGCTCCCTGCTTACTTTCCTCTCTCAGAAAGTTAGTAAGTTACTTAGCTGAGCCTTCGCTCATTTCAGCTTTCTCCGTCGCGCCGAGAGCCAGAGCGTACCTCTTGCCGGCGAAGCGTACTTCCGTAACGATTGCTTTGCCGCTGGAATGGTCTACAACCGCCGAGTCATTGTCGGATGCTTTATCGAGGTTGACGAGTTTTGCCGAAGTTTTCGCGACTTCCTTCTTGCCCTGCATGAAGCTTACTTCGATATTCGATCCGCTGCCGTCCCAGCGCAGTTGATACTCACCGGCGGCGAGCTGCTGGCCGTTGACTTCGAGCGTCTCATGCACCTTCAGCGTACCTTTGTTACTAGCGAAAGCACTCGTTGCGAGCAGCACGGCCAGCCCGAGCACAACAGTCTTTGCCAAATGATTCAGTGCCAGATTGTTTAGTTTCATATGCTCCTTTGCTTTCTACTCGGTTTCCGGCCGGGACGTTAGGGGCGGCTGGTGATGGTTCGAGGACTCTTGACTGAGGGCTTGCCTTTTTTTCGTAAAGTCCTACAATGCGCATGTCAGGGTGACGCAAAAAGACGCGTGCCTCACACTCGTACTTTTTGACCGGACTAGGAGCACCAGGGCCGCCAAACCATGTGTGCCGCCAGTCCCGTCACCCTGCAAATTCTTTTAAGTGGATCACGATCGATGTCGTCCACCTTATGTCGTTCGCTACAGGATACGAATCTCGGTTTGAGTAAGTTCCCGTTTTCCTTTTTTCTTAGCGAAGTATTTGTTTTGCGAACGTGCTTATTGGACGCGCGGGCGCTTGCCAGGTTAGCAACGCACGTGCGCGTGGCCGGAGTAACAGGGTTGAGGTGTTTTGTTGGGAGTTAGTAGATGCTGACGAACTGCGGATCCCTCCCCTTCGGCTTCGCTCAGGGTTGCGATGAGACACCTGTAGAGACTCGAGAGTTGCTAACTAATCTTCAGCACGATTTTGCCGTAATTCTTGCCTTCCTGTATCAGCGTGTAGGCTTCACGCGCCTGCTCGAGCGGAAAGACCTTTCCGATCACGGGATGGAGCTTGCCCGCGGCCAGCCATTCTGAAAGCTGCTTCCACGCGGATTCCATGAGCGGACGGTTCGCGCTCAGATAGGACAGCCAGAGTCCGTGGACGCTGGCGCCTTTCGCGTAGAGAATGCGGGTGTCGAGTTGGGGAGTTTCGCCGGTGGCGGCGCCGTAGACGATGATGCGTCCGAAGTCGCGCACGCATTTGACGCTCTTCGCGACGTGCTCGCCGCCGAGCATTTCGAAAACCGCGTCGACGCCCTCGCCTTGCGTGAGATCTTTGATCGCTTCCGCGTAATCGCGTTGCTTGTAGTTGATGCCGTACTGCAGACCGAGTTCACGCACTCGGGTGAGCTTGTCTTCGGAGGAAGAAGTACCGTACATTTCGATCCCGAGGATCTTCCCGATTTGCACGGCGGCAGTGCCGACTCCGCCAGCGACGGCGTGAATCAGGACGCGGGAACCGGCAACTTTTTCGAGCAAACCGGCCTTCCAGTAGGCGAAGTAGGCGGTGAAGAAATTTACGGGGAAGGCGGCGCCCTGTTCCGACGTCCAATTTTCCGGGACGGGCCAAACGAGGTTGCGATGTGCCACGGTCCTTTCGGCGAAGGCGGCCCACTGCGTGTAACCCATCACGCGGCGTCCAGTGCGCTCGCCGTTGCGGGCTAATTCGACGCCGGCGAATTCGCGGCCGGCAATGAGCGGCGGCTTGGGAGTGCTGGCATATCCACCGTGCGTTGTCATCAGATCGGCAAAGTTCAAGCCGCCCGCTCCCACCTGCACCAGAACCTGTTCCGGCGTTGGATGCGCGTCGGGAACCCGCTGCAATTCGAGAACCTCGGGACCGCCGAAACGAGTGATGACGAGAGCTTTCATGCGGAGAGTCTAACAGTCCTGGGGTGGGTGCGTTTCTCCAGCGAAGAACTGTTTCCAGAAGTGCGGCTTCGGCATCTATAATGATGATCGAGTTTCCGATCCCCGTGGCCTGAGAGATTTTCTGGCGGCGGGGGCGAGGGTTGCGCCGGTTTGAGAGGTGCGATCCGAGGGTGCGGATGGAAACGTCTGCGCCTCCCGTGTTGGAAAGGAAACGCTCGCTGGGTCACTCCTGCCTGCTGTTTCCTTTGTGAAGTTCGAATAATCAGAGAACGATTGGCTTCGAAGTCGTCAGCACTCAGCACTCAGCATTCAGCCCTTAAGGCGATTGCCGGGTGCTGGTAGACCTGGATTATCTGAATGCTGATTGCTGAATGCTGACTGCTGATTGCTGAATGCTGAACCTTACCGACAATTTCGGGCGCTCGATCCACGACCTGCGGATCTCGATCACGGACCGCTGCAACTATAAGTGTGTGTACTGCCGGACGGGGACAAACGGCGCGGCGTATGCGGAACTTCCGTTCGAAGATTATCTGCGGATGGCGCGGATACTGGTTGCGCTCGGGATCACGAAGATTCGTCTGACGGGCGGCGAGCCGCTGCTGCGCAAGGGGATTGTGGAATTTGTGCGCGAGCTCGCAAAGCTGCGGACCGCGCACGGCAAAAAGCCTGAAATAGCGCTGACGACGAACGGCCATCTGCTGGCTGAGATTGCGCAGCCGCTGAAAGATGCGGGACTTGATCGCGTGACGGTCAGCATGGACGCGGTGGATCCGGAACGATTTGCGCGCATCACGCGTGTGCCGAATGGATACGAGAGCGTGCTGGCGGGAGTTCGCGCATCGCGGCAGGCGGGGCTCGATCCGGTAAAAATCAATTGCGTGCTGCTGCGCGGTTTCAATGAAGATCAAATCGCTAACTTTGGAAAATTCGCGCGGGAAGAGCGGGTGGTGGTGCGTTTCATCGAATTCATGCCGCTCGAAGAAGACCGCGTTTGGACTCCGGAAATTGTGGTTACGCTCGTCGAGATTCTCTCGCGTATGGCAGAGTATCTGCCGCTGGAGGAGATTGCGCACGAGCGCAGCGAAACAGCGCGGCGCTATCGCTTCTCCGATGGCGTGGGCGAGATTGGAATTATCGCGCCGGTGTCGCATCCGTTCTGTGGACACTGCAGCCGAATCCGGATTACCTCGGATGGCAAGCTGCGTACGTGTTTATTTTCGGTGTGGGATCACGACCTGCATGAATTGATGCGGCGCGGCGCGACGGACGATAAGCTCGCGGAGTTCATTGTGAAGGTGGTGGAGAAGAAAGAAGAACGGCACCATATCGGGGAGCCTGGATTTGTGCCGGCGTCGCGGACGATGGTGCACATCGGAGGATAAGCTTCGGCTGAGCCGATGGGTTCCCACACTTAGTGGAGCGCCGGGCGTCCCGCCCGGCCGGCTCCGGCAGATATATTCCTCTGGCCGGGCGAGGACGCCGGCGCTCCATAGAGTCGAACGCCGGTAACCAGTTACTCAGCTACCCGAAGCCTCCCGCATTGCTTCGTGTGCGAAGCTAAAGTAAATAGACCCCCGTGCCGATGAGGAACATTAGGGGGTTCTCACAAATGGTCAGTCCAGTAAGTCCGCCGCAAGTCCGCGCCCATCCCGAAGTTCAGCCGCCGGCAGCGCGCCCACCGGCGAAACCGCAGCCCGCAGCCGCGGATACGGTTAAGATCAGCGTCGCCGCCCAAGCTCTCCAGGAAGCAACGGAGACTCAGGCACAGACCACAAAGGAAGCCGGTTCCGGCGATGTGCAGGCCAGGAGGCTACTGGCACAAGAGGCGGCGGCTCACTCCGTCACGAAGTAATTCATAGACGTATCCATCGAAAGTGATCCATCGGAAGTACGTGTGGATCATCGAGCGATGGGGGGAAGCCGGGGCGCCTGACAGCTTGTGGGATTCCACCAGCAGGGTGACCCGGCTTTTTCAATCAGCCCGCTTGCTGGACGCCGTTTGATCGCGAATCGGCTAGAAAAATATCAGTAGAAGGAATCGTACTTCGTGACCACCCAGCCGGAATCTTTCTTTTCTTCGGTGATTGAAAAAAGATCCTTGTAGGTTGAGTCCTGGTTAGAGCTGCTGTAACGCTGGCCTTTGTAGTGCAAAATTACGAGTGGCGGTGCGTCTTCCCATTCCACCAGGTTCCAGGAAATCAGCGGATGCTGGGCTTCGGAGCTGCAAAGAAAGTCGGCGCGCTTCCTGCGGTAGTCCCTTTCCCACTGGGTGAGTAGTGTGCGGCAATTGCCGTCGCGCATCTCAGAGAGAAAGCTATTGGCGGTGCGTTCGATGGTGCGATCGCGAAACGGATTCATGGTAATGCTGATCGGCATCTGGGTCAGGGGATCGCGTTCTTCGGAGCGCGATAGAACTGGCGGCTGGTTGCTGAGCCAGTACAGATAGCCCAAGAACACGAGCACCAGCAGGCCAGCGGAGCCCAGAGCGATAGCGAGATGGGCGCGAGAAAAGCGCATCAGGAGAAGTTTGGGGGATGGGCGAGGCGAGGGCAAGGTTACTTCAGATACTTTCGTGGCTGGTGAAGGGCTGGTGGGTGCCGAGTTTCGCTCGGCTTAGACGGCCGGGACGCCCGTCCCTCCACAAGCAGATGGGCGCGCTGCCACGGTTTGTGTTTTCTACATGGGCGGCGTATAGTTACGGATGAATACTGTTGTGTCGTAGTGTCAGGATTGTCGGAGCACACCAGTGGGCGAAAGCCCACTTTTTAGTTTGTGCCGATTTGCGGGGACGGACTGGCGCGGCGGCTCGGGCGCAAATTGCTGAAAACATGGCTTTTGATCTGGATAAGGTCCGGCAGATTGCCGAGCGGGTGGCGGGCTCGAGCGGGCTGGAAGTAGTCGAAGTGGAAGTGTCCGGGGCGGGTAAGCACTGCACGCTGCGCGTATTTATCGACCGCCCGGGAGCGCTGCCAGCGGCGGATCGTCCGGACGGCGTGACGCACGAGGATTGCTCGAAGTTCAGCCGGGAGTTCGGGACGATCGTCGACGTTGAAGATGCGTTTCCGGGTGGATCGTACGTGTTGGAGGTTTCTTCTCCTGGACTCGATCGCAAGCTGACGAAGGCGGCGGATTTTGAGCGCTTCCGCGGACATCGCGTCAAATTGATGACGCGGGAGCCGGTGAACAACAACCGGCATTTTGAAGGGAAGCTGGAAAGCTTCGAGAACGGAAAGCTGCTGCTGGATCTAAGCGCGGCGCGTAAGAAGAAGATGCGTCCAAAAGAGGGCGAGGGGCTGAACGTTGAGATTGAGTTACGGAACGTAGAGAAGGCGAATCTGGTACCGGAAATATAGGAGCAAGGTGTCAGGTGTCAGGTGTCAGGTCTCAGGAAAAGCAAGTTCCGAGACCTGATACCTAAGGCCTGAGACCTGAATTTTTATGGCTAGTGAGCTTTACAACATTATCGAAGGGGTCAGCCGGGAAAAGGGCATTGATCCGCGAATTGTGGTGAGCGCCGTCGAGGACGCCATTGTCGTGGCCACGCGCAAGTACTACAAGACGCAGGAAAACTTGCGCGCGGTGCTCGACAAAGAGAGCGGCAAGATAAGCGCGTATGCGGTGAAGTCGATCGTCGAGAATCCGGAGCAGGTGGAAGATCCGAATCTGCAGGTAACGGTGGAGCAGGCGCGGAAGCTGGATCCGAGCGCCGAAGCGGGCGGAGAGCTGCTGATCCCGAAAGTGACAGAAGGGATTCTGGGGCGGATTGCGGCGCAACTGGCGAAGCAAGTCATCTTTCAGAAAGTGCGCGAGGCGGAACGCGACACGGTTTACAACGAATACATCGGACACGTGAACGAGGTAGTAAATGCGACCGTGAAGCGGCTCGAGGGTCCAGACGTGATTCTCGATATCGGCAAGGCCGAAGCGCGCATGGGACGCAAGGAGCAGTCGCGGCTCGAATCGTTCGCGGTGGGCGAGCGGATTCGGGTAGTGATCGTCCGAGTGGAAAAAGCGGTGAAAGGTCCGGGCGTGGTGGCTTCGCGCTCCGCTCCGGAATTAGTCCAGCATCTGTTTCAGACCGAAGTGCCGGAAATTTATGACGGTACGGTAGTGATCCGGGCGATTGCGCGGGAAGCGGGCGAGCGCACGAAGATCGCGGTGATGTCGAAGGACAAGGACGTGGATGCGGTCGGAGCCTGCGTCGGCATGAAGGGCATGCGAGTGCAGTCGATCATCCGCGAGTTGCGCGGAGAAAAGATCGACATCATCGAGTATCACGAGGATGCGGTTACGTTCGCGGAGAAAGCGTTGCAGCCGGCGAAAGTGAGCCGGGTAACGATTGTGGATGCGACGGACAAGCATTTGGAAGTGGTGGTGGACGATACGCAACTCTCGCTGGCGATTGGGAAAAAAGGGCAGAACGTGCGGCTGGCGGCGAAGCTGCTGGGCTGGAAGATCGACATCAAGAGCGAAGAAGAAAAACGGCAGGAAGTGGAACAGCAGATGTCGGCGCTGGTCACACAGACCGTAACTCCGTTGGAAATTGTCACCGGATTGGGCGAGGGGCTGGTCGAGAAACTGAAGGCGGCGGGCGTGAACACGGTGGAGTCACTGGCCGATATGACACCGGAACAACTGGAAGCGATTGAAGGCATTGGCCCGAAAACGGTGGAAAAAATCAGTATTGCGGTCAATAATTACTTTGCTACTCTGGATGGCGGCGAGGCAGTAGCCGCCGCGGAGGGCGCTGAAGAAGCCGCCACCGAAGCGGCTTTCAGCGAGGAATCGCTGGCAGAGGGCTCGGTCGAAGCGGATACGCTTGCGGCCGGAGCGGAGCCCACCGAAATGGCGGCGGCGGAAGAAGTCGCCGAACCTTCAACTGAAGAAGCCGCGACTGAAGAAGGAGTCGCGACTGAAGACGCCCCGGCCGCCGAATCTGCGACCGAAGAAGCCGCGGAAGACAAGAAGAGCTGAACAGGGACGTGGCGGGTTCGGAGTTGCGTCCGAACCGAATGCGCGCGGTTCGTCAAACGTTAGTCACACGAGGTTAGACATGCGAGCTTAGATACTCGAAATTAGCGGGACAAGAAGAGGAAACGAGAGCGGATGAGTAAGATTCGAATCAATGATCTGGCCCGTGAGTTGGAAGTCAAGAGCAAGGAAATTCTTGACGTGCTGACCACGGTGGGTGTTACGGAGAAGAAAACGCACTCCAGTTCTCTGGAAGATCACGAAGCGGAACTGGTGCGAAAGCATCTCCGCGGCCGCTCCGAGGGAGCGCCGAGTTCGGCGAAAACTTCGCGTGCCACCCACGGCGACGAAGGAATCAAGACCAAAATTGACCTGTCGAATATTTCGCGGCCTGGAGACGTGCTGCGCGCCATCACACAGCAAAAGGGAGTAGCCGAGCATCCCGCGGCGCGCCCGGCAGTCAAGCCGCCGGTTGAGAAGCCGGCGGTAGATGCAAGGGCAGGGGCGCCGAAGGCAATGCCGCCCAAGGCCCCGATTGACGCGCCTGCGTCGCCAACGCCGAGAATGGTGACGCCAGCTTCGGTAGCTGCCGGATATCGGCCGCCGACGGTAGTCGTGATTCCGCCCAAGGTTCCCGTCGCACCACCCGTCGCGACCACACCGGCTACAAATACGACTGCGGCACCACCTGCCAGCGCCGTTCAGCAGCGGGCTACGAGTCCAGCGCAGCCTCCGGCGCATAATAACGTTACGCAGATGCAAGAGGCTGCTTCCGCGAAGTCAGGGGCGCCGATTGCTCCTCCGCCGAGAATGATCATGCCGCAGACGGGTCCGCGTCCGGTATACAAGGCACCTCTGGCTGCGCCGGGAGCGTCTGCGCCAAGTGCAGCTTCGCGTCCAGCGCCGGGACGACCTGTGCCGGGGCAGCCAATTTTTCAGCGCACGGCGCGGCCGCAAGCTCCGGGATCGGCGCGTCCGCCGCTTCGTCCTGGTGAACGTCGCCCGATGCATCCGACGCGAGTGGCGCCCGCGGGATCGCGTCCGCTGGGTGTAGGTCCGGGAGCGGCAGCAATGCCTCCGCCGGGACTAACGCGCCCGGGAAGCCGTCCGGGTGGGCCATCTCGCCGTCCGGGGCAGAGGTATGTGCCGCGAGGCGTGAAGGAAGGCCCGATGAAGGGCTACACTCCGCCGCCGCGGATGACCATCAGCAACGAACCGGCGCCGATCACGCGGAACATCACGATTACAGAAGGAATCTCGGTGAAAGACCTGGCCGAGAAGCTGGGCATTCGCGCCAAGGATGTGATTGCGCGGCTGGTGGTGCGGGGCGTGTTTGCCACCATCAACCAAACGCTCGACGCGGAACTGGCCAGCGAAATGGCGCGCTTCTTCGGAGCGGATACGGAAGTGATCACCTTCGAAGAGCAGGCTGCGAAAGAGACGACCGAAGCAACCGAGAGCAGCGAAGAAGGTGCGGAGGCCGTACCGCGTCCACCGGTGGTCACGATCATGGGCCATGTGGACCACGGCAAGACGACGCTGCTGGATTCGATCCGCTCGACCAATGTGGCGGGAGGCGAGGCGGGCGGCATTACGCAGCACATCGGCGCATACAAAGTTGCGATCACAGATAAGGCGTCTCCGGCTTACGGGCGCGAGATCGTGTTCCTGGATACTCCCGGTCACGAAGCGTTCACGCGCATGCGTTCGCGCGGAGCGAAAGCGACCGACATCGTGGTACTGGTCACGGCGGCCGATGACGGCGTCATGCCGCAGACCGTGGAAGCGATCGACCACGCGCACGCTGCCGAGGTTCCCATCATTGTGGCCGTCAACAAGATCGATAAGCCAGGTGCAATGCCAGAACGGGTCAAGAAACAGCTGGGGGATCGCGGACTGGTTCCGGAAGAGTGGGGCGGCAAGACGGTGTTCGTCGACGTTTCGGCGAAGCAGAAGACGAATCTGAATCTGCTGATGGAAATGATTTTGCTGACGGCAGACTTGCAGGAATTGAAGGCGACTCCGGGACGGGCGGCGAGCGGCTTGGTGCTCGAAGCGAAACTGGATCGGGGACGCGGTCCGGTGGGAACGATCCTGGTGCAAAACGGCACGCTCCGCGCGGGCGACAACTTCGTGGTCGGGAACGTCTACGGCAAAGTTCGCGCGATGTTCGACGATCGCGGTAAGGCGCTGAAGGAAGCGCCACCTTCGACTCCTGTTGAAATCATTGGATTGGAAGGGCTGCCACAGGCAGGCGACCAGTTCGTCGTAGTCACGGACCGGGAGAAGGCGCGCGATATCTCCGAATACCGCGGACAGAAAGCGCGCGAAGCCACGCTCGCCAAGAGTTCGCGAGTCTCGCTCGAAGGCCTGGCCGAGCAGTTGAAGACGGCGGGCATGAAGGAACTGAACGTCATTCTGAAGGCCGACGTGCAGGGATCGGTCGAAGTGCTGGGCGATTTGCTGGGCAGATTGTCGAACGAAAAAGTACGGTTGAAGTTGCTGCGGTCGGGCATTGGCGCGATCACCGAAACCGACGTGCTGCTCGCGTCGGCATCGAATGCCATCATCATTGGATTTAACGTGCGTCCGGAGCGCAAGGCCCAGGAACTGGCCGATCAGGAGAAAGTCGACATACGGCTGCACTCGATCATTTACGAACTGCAGGACGAGATCAAGCGCGCCATGACCGGCTTGCTCGAACCGACGATCAAAGAAACTTACCAGGGACGCGCCGAGGTGCTGGAGACCTTCCGCATTCCGAAGGTGGGGACGATTGCCGGTTGCCGCGTGAGCGATGGACTGATCAAGCGCGATTCCGAAGTGCGGCTGCTGCGCGATAACGTGGTCGTGTTCAAGGGGAAAGTGGCGTCGCTGCGGCGCTTCAAGGACGATGCGTCCCAAGTGACCAGCGGTATGGAGTGCGGCATCTCAATCGCGAACTACGGCGACATTAAAGCCGGCGACGTGATCGAAGCGTTTGTGACGGAGAGGATCGCGGCGGAAGCGATTAAGTAGAGTTAACGAGAGATGCTGGTGCAATGACGGATGCAGCAACCGGGCAAAGAATGCACGCGGGCTGTCTGAGGTTTCTCCGCCCACTGTGTAACGCCGAATGAAATTAGTACGGAATCACGCGGTCAATGCCTACTGCGTTTTGTGTCGGGTGTGCCACCACCGACAGTGTAGACCGACTTAAAACTCGGCCCTTCCGCTCTTCGTGGGAACTTAAATTTCTTAAGGTCCATTATGCGACTTATTGAACTTGGAATGTTTGCGGAACGGATCGTGACTCTCCGTTTTGCCATACGCTCCTCCACCATCAACCCACAGTGTAGCGCCGAATGACCCGCACGTAAACGTGCCTCAGCGCAATCTGAGGTTCGCGTTTGCCCGTTCAAACTTTCGGTCATCCTGCTTTTCCTTGAGGCCGCGCTTGATGACTTCTTTCTCCTCCGGTGTAAACGCGTGCTTGCAGGCTTTGTTTCGGCAAACGCCATCCTCCAAAGTCTTGGGCGTGTAGGAGGCAGGTTGCCCACATGACGGGCAGGTGAATGAGAACTTCGCAGCGCTCATAATTTACACAGTGTAACGCCGGACAACACGCGCGTTAGGCCGGTCATGGTCGCGGTGATTCTACCACCTGTGCAAGCCGAAAAAAGCGTGGCGGGCGGAGTCTCGAAGGATTCTGGAGTCTGATCAAGCGCGGTATCGGTGGCGTCTATCACAATGTTGGCCGTCACTACCTACAGACCTACCTCAACGAATACAGCTTCCGGTACAATTGCCGTTTCGACGTACAGCCAATGTTTCTTAGCGTCTTGCAACAGGTTGAAAAACGGGATGCGGTTGTGCGTCAGATTCCAAGCGTTCCAGAGCCATTCTGACTCGGTCAGTACGGTCGAAGCGCTTACAGAACTCATCGGCTGACACCGTGGGATTTGATCTCGCCGTCTACTATCGAACGATCAAAATCAATTCGCAGTGTCTTGCGATAATTTTCGCACTGCTCTCGTTGCCTTCTCGTGGGGAAGCGACAACAGTCGTCATTATCCGCACCGATACAAGCATCGTTATCGCCTCTGACTCGCTGAGCAGTCGAATTACCAAACAACGGGCGAGCGGCAGCACTGTCTGTAAGATTTTTAGGTCTAGCGGGGTGGTCTCCGCTTCCGCTGGAATTGCGGAAGATCCAAAATTCAGTGCAGACAAAATAGCCGCCGCAGTCGGTGCTCAACAAGGCTCGGTCGCGTACAAGGTGGACCTTCTCGCCAAAGACATCAGGAAGCCCTTTTTGGATGCAACGCAGCGCCTTCACCGTGCCCTGCCTAATACCTACATAAGGTTCTCCAGTGATCCGGGCAAGGACTTGATTGTTGCCCTCGTAGGCATGGAATCCGGCGTTCCGACCGTGGGGCTTGTTGAACTGAAAGCGATAAACAACTCCGCAGGTAGTCCCATAGACGTTTCTGTACTCGCAAGAATCTGTCCAGGGACTCTTTGCGATACTCCGAACAAAGAACATTTCTGGGTTCTGGGGCAATCTACGGCTGCTCTGAATGTAGTCAACAGTTCGTTCCTTTTTTGGACAGGAGACAACGCCACCGATGCGCGCCGAATGGTTCAGGTCGAAATTGACGACGTACCACTTAACGTCGGTCCCCCTATCGACGTTATGGTTATCGACAAAGCAGGGCAGCATTGGATTGACCCAACGGGGAGTTGTGGCGCAAAGAAGAGAAGATCCGACAAAGACAGCAAGGGTAAAAGCCAGCATAAATTCTAATTACTTCGCAGGAATCTTTCGGCTGGCCTTCTTTAGAGCGGACTCGAAATCGGTGCGAGTGAAGATGGTTTCGGGCTTCTTGAGTTCGCTGTCTCGGACTGGTCCGGTCTCTGCTGATATTTCATCGTCAATTTTCTTTCGCATCTCAAGTAACATGTTTCGCTGTTACCAAATACATGAACGCATTGCCGTGTGAACCGCGAACCGAAGCTACGAACGCGGTTCCACCAAACTTCGGTTCCTGCGTCGTCTTGTGCGACAGAAAACAGCAGGTACGCAAAACTTGGTCGGGCAACCGCATGTTGATGTCCTTCGGCGGGGCTCCCATAAAATAACGAGGGACTGCCCCAGCCAACCTTACATCAACACATTGCCCCGACTATATACCTACTGTCAACGGATAATTACCTTCTATTGCTTTAGTTACAGTCACAGAATCAACAAGTTGCGTGTTTTCAACTATGTCCTGTTTACCCGCTGCGCCACCCAAAATCAAAAACAAGCACACCTCGTGCGCTAAAGCGCGAACCCATTTTTGACAGCTAACGGCACGAATAAACTCGTGCCCTTCCCCTCTGTGGAAAAGCTGGAGTTCCTCAGCAAGTGGAGAGGAAGTTCTCCGGCGAGTGGAGAAGCTGGAGTTCTTTAGCAAACTGCAACGGCAGGCATCCCTCTAGCCGGGCGAGGACGCCCGGCGCTCCATCGTATGGTTCAGGTGTATGGTTCAGGGGCTCGGGTCCTAAGGGCCCAGTTGCTTGCGCTTTCCGCCGTCTTCTTCCGCGGGCAGATCGTCTCCGCTCAGGTCGTCGTACTCGCGTCCCTCCACCTTTGACCATGCCGAGGCGCCAAGCGGACGGTTGGCCACCGACTCGCGATCAATCACTACCTGCGTCGGGAGTGCCGGTTCCAGCGAGGTTCGTTTCAGGTTCATGGACGCCGTCTGCAGCGCATATAACATCAGGGCTGCCGTCTTGTGATCGAGTTCCAGCATTATGAGACGTTCCATCACATTGGCCAGCGCCACTTGTATGGAATTTGCATCCTCCAGCGTCGGCAGAGGTTTGCGCCACTCGTTGCTGTCTGGCAGAGCGTCCAACTCCGGCCAATGGTAGCGAACGTGGTAATAGCAATACTTAGCGTCGCGCAGGGCGGGGGAACCGCATTGCGTGCCGTTGACCTTAATTTGCTGACAGCGCTTAACAGTTACCGGATATAAGGACATTTTTGTAGCTCCTGTATGAAGTATGAAATTGGTGAAGAATCTATGGAAATGCGGAGGTGTTTACCAATTAGTACCGGTACCCCCTCCCCCCTGGTCTCCTGGAATCATGGAGTTAGCGGGAATTTTCGGACTTGGTCTTTGAAACATAAGGAGTTATATCAAAGTATTCCGGAATAAGGACTTAGCGGCACACACTAACAATGACAAAGGGTGCGGGAAGTAACTCCGCACCCTTTTTTTGTCTCTATAGGTTTATTATATCAATTCCAATCTACCTACACCGCCAATTTTTCCGACTTTATTTTCCTAATTAATTTATTGACTTACACGGGAAATCGCCAAAACAGGGGCTTGACAGGATTTTCCCGAATCGAGAAATGCTTAAGCGCGATTTCTGAGTTTCCCACAGGCGTTCCTCTGGCCGGGCGGGGGCGCCCGGCGCTCCACTGGCATCCCTCTGGTCGGGCGAGGACGCCTGGCGCTCCATTGACAATCCGGCGCTCCGCTGGTTGATTCATCACCAGATGGATGTGATGTGGCTCCTTGCTAACGTCAGGGAGCGGTGCTAAACCTGCCCCGTGTACTCTTATGAATACCGCCGCCGTCTGCCTCATTTCCAGCCAGACTTCAAGATAATATTCGTCACTTTCTGTACTTATCTTCGCTGGATCCTTCCTCCCGATGCGAGAACGATTGTTGTCGATAGCTGCGTGGCTGGGAATGGTTTGAAATTTGACCTCCACGGCTTGGTCGTCATGCCGGATCACGTTCATCTGGCGCTCGTGCCTGTTTGTGACTCCCAAGGGCCGGTGCCCTTGGCGGAGATCATGCAGGCTATCAAAGGCGCTTCGGCGCACCGCATCAACAGACTTCTGAACCGACGAGGGAGAGTCTGGCAAGAGGAATCGTTTGACCGTGCGTTGAGAAAAGAAGAGCAAGTTCAGGAGAAACTCTTTTACATGCTGCAGAACCCAGTGCGTGCGGGCCTGGTGAGGAATCCTCTGGATTACCCCTGGATATGGCGAAGGACATCTACGACGGTTGTCGGTGCGCTTTCCTAGATGTCAGCGGAGCGCGGCATGCATTCGTTTGGCCGGGCGAGGACGCCCGGCGCTCCATTAACAAATCCGGCGCTCCATTGTGCGATTCATATGTGCGATTCATATTTACTACTGAGGCGGAGCGGGCTTTTTTTTCGTCGACGCGGCTAGTTGGCGTAACACATCGATGAATGCAGTTGTAGCGCAGGACAGTGTTCGGTCGCGGCGGTAGGCTAGTCCCAGTTCGCGAAAGAGTTCCACATCCTCCAGATCAATCAGCTTGACTCTTCCGGACGCCACTTCATCACGGGCGAATGACGCGCTGATGAGCGACACTCCGAGATCGGCCGCCACAAAGCTCTTGATCATGCCGATGCTGGGCAATTCCATTCGAACCTGCAGTTCGTCGCGATGAGGGCGGAACAGCTTGTCCAGGAGCCTTCGGGTGTGGCCGGTCTTTGGCAGCAATATGGGATGTTTGACGATATCGCGGACGGCCGCCGTTTTATGCTTGGCCAGGGGATTGTTGGGGCTCACCATCAACATCAGCTTGTCGCGGGAGATCGGTTGAATTTCCAGGCTCGGAGACTGAATGGGCAAGGTCAGAATGCCCACTTCGATAGAGCCGTTCTCGAGTTTTTCCGTAATCTTGTAGCTGAAATTCCGGTAAATGTTGATCTGCACCGGTGGGTAGCGCCGGCAGTATTCGGCAAACACCTCGGGCAGAACATACAGGCAAGTCGCCTCGTTGGCGCCCACACGAAGCGTGCCGCGCGGCGTGCTGCTATGGTCCGCGACCGCCATCAGCGATTCCTCGCGCAACAGTTTCAGCCGCTCGGCATAGTCATAGAGGATTTGTCCGGCGGGGGTTAATTTTACGGTCTTGCCCGAGCGATCGAGCAGCCGGTCGCCATACTCCTGCTCCAGTTGGCGGATTTGGGCGCTGACCGCCGATTGGGAGCGGAAAACTTTCTCCCCGGCGCGCGAGAAACTGCCCTGTTTCGCCACTTCCAAGAACGTGATTAGCTGATCGAAATCCATTAGGTTTATGCGGGATTATAGCGGACTCTGCAGCCTCCGCGGGAAATTAGGCTGAGTTCGCCGTAAAACCGCGAACCGATCAAAATTTGCATCCTTCGCATCGAAATTCTGAATTGTACTTTCGGACCCCTCTGGCAGTAAGTAAGAACCTACGAAGTGTGTTCCTGAGGCGAAGTGTGCGACCCTCCCGCGGCCTTTGCGGGCAAAGTCCCAACTCAAGAGCAACTGATCGGGAAGCGGCCAAGTGCTATGTACGCCGCAATCCATCCAGCAGACTGTGCAGCAAGCTCTGCAAACTAGGCCAATGCTGTAAACGTGCCCATGACGACGCGTCTGAAAAATACGAATGGCCCTCCCCCCGCCCAGGGTCTCTATCATCCTGCGCAAGAGCACGATGCCTGTGGGATTGGGTTCGTGGCCAACGTTCGCGGCCACAAGAGCCACGAAATCATAAGCAAGGGAATCCAGGTGCTGCTCAATCTGACGCATCGCGGGGCCTGCGGATGCGATCCGGAGACGGGCGACGGCGCCGGCATTCTCCTCCAGATCCCACATCAGTTCTTTGTGCGGGAGTGCGGCAAATTGGGCTTCGATCTGCCTCTGCCCGGCGCTTATGGCGTAGGCATGACGTTCCTGCCGGTGGAGAAACATCAGCGGCTGCAATGCGAAGGAATACTGGAGCGCATCGTGCGCGAGGAGGGACTGACGGTACTCGGCTGGCGGGATACGCCTTGCTTCGGTTCCGCCATTGGCCGCGTGGCGCGAGGTTCGCAACCTTACATTCAGCAGATCTTTGTAGGATGTGGCGCGTTCACCGATGAGGATGCATTCGAGCGGAAGCTTTATGTGGTGCGCAAGCGCGCCGAGAGTGAGATGGCAGTCTCCGGCATTGAAGATGCGAGTGTGTTCCACGTTTCATCGCTTTCTTGCCGCACCATTGTTTATAAGGGTCTGCTGCTCGCTCCGCAGATCACGAATTTCTACAAGGAGCTTTCCGATCCCGATGTGACCAGCGCGCTGTGCTTGGTGCACCAGCGCTTTTCCACCAACACCTTTCCGAGTTGGCAACGGGCGCATCCCTATCGCTACATCGCGCACAATGGCGAGATCAACACGCTCAAGGGCAACGTCAACTGGATGCATGCGCGCCAATCGCTGTTGCAGTCTCCATTGTTTGGCGACGATATAAAAAAGCTTTTTCCCATCATTGCGCCGGATGGAAGCGATTCCGCGAACTTCGACAACGCCGTGGAACTCCTGTTGCAGGCGGGACGCAGCCTTCCGCACGCAATGGCCATGCTGATTCCTGAAGCGTGGGCAGGGAATCCGCACATGAAGGCGGAGAAGCGCGCATTTTACGAGTATCACGCGTGTTTGATGGAGCCGTGGGATGGGCCGGCGGCGATCGCGTTCACCGACGGGAGAGTTATCGGCGCGATTCTCGACCGCAACGGCTTGCGGCCTGGACGATACGTGGTTACTCATGACGAGCACGTCATCATGGCCTCGGAAGCCGGGGTGCTCGACATCGAACCGGAACAGGTAAAGATGAAGGGTCGGCTGCAGCCGGGGAAAATGTTTCTCGTTGATACCGTCGAAGGCCGCATTATTCCGGACAAGGAAATTAAGCACCGGCTGGCTTCGCGACAACCGTACGCGCAGTGGCTTAAAGACAATCAGATCACGATCGATCAGTTGCCAGAGCCCACGCGCATGCACCATCCGGATGCGGAGACGCTGCTTCGACGGCAGCGTGCGTTTGGTTACAGCGATGAGGACCTGCGGATGATCCTCGGCCCGATGGCTTCGAAGGGCCAGGAACCGGTTGGTTCCATGGGGACGGATACGCCGCTCGCTTGTCTGTCGGACCGTCCGCAATCGCTGTTCAATTATTTCAAGCAGCTCTTTGCGCAGGTCACCAATCCCCCCATTGACCCGATTCGCGAAGAGATCGTGATGTCGCTGATCAGCTACATCGGAAGCGAGCGCAACATTCTTTCGGAAAATCCCGAGAACTGCCACATGCTGAAGTTGGCGCATCCGCTTCTGACTAATCTCGAATTGGAGAAACTGCGCCGTGTCTCAACCGGGGATCTGCTGGCTATCACGCTGCCCGCGCTGTTCCGTGCGAGCGAAGGAGAGGCGGGACTGAAGCGCGCGCTCGACGAGTTGTGCCAGCGCGCGTCGCTCGCGGGAAGAGCGGGCTACACACTGCTCATTCTCTCCGATCGTGGCGTGAACAAAGATTATGCCCCCATCCCCAGCCTGCTCGCGCTGGCCGCCGTGCACAACCTTCTGGTACAGGAGGAGACGCGAACCCAGGTCGCGCTGATTACGGAATCGGGCGAACCGCGCGAGGTGATGCACTTTGCGCTGCTCAGTGGCTATGGGGCGAGCGCCATCAACCCTTATCTGGCATTGGAGAGCGTTGAAAGCCTGGCGCGGCACAGAGAATTCTCTGACGGAGGGATTTCTGACGGCGTGACTCCCGAACTTGCCGTGAAGCACTTCATCAAGTCGATCAATAAAGGTTTGCTGAAGACCTTCGCCAAGATGGGTATCTCGACGTTACAGAGTTATCAGGGAGCACAGGTTTTCGAAGCCATTGGGCTGAACAAAGAACTGGTCGATTCCTATTTCGCGGGGACGGCGTCGCGGTTGGAGGGAGTTGGCCTCGAAGTGCTCGCTCGCGAAGCTCAGTTGAAGCACGAGCACGCATTCCGTCCCCTGACTGAGTCCGAGACTGAACTCGCGGTTGGAGGAACGTACCACCAGCGCGTCAATGGCGAGTATCACCTGCTGAACCCGCTGACGATCAGCAAGCTACAGCAGGCCGTGCGGCAGGAGAGCGCGCAGACCTTCCAGGAATATACGGACCTCATCGACAGCCAAAGCAGCAACTTATCTACGTTGCGCAGTTTAATGAAGCTGAAGAAGAGCGCCAATCCAGTTCCGATCGCGGAAGTAGAGCCAGCGAGTGAGATCGTGAAGCGCTTTACCACGGGAGCGATGTCATTCGGCTCGATCAGCAAAGAAGCACACGAGACTCTGGCCATCGCCATGAACCGCATCGGGGGGAAATCCAACACCGGCGAAGGTGGCGAAGATGAAGAGCGCTACAAGCCGGATGCGAACGGAGACCTGCGGCGGAGCGCGGTAAAGCAGGTCGCGTCGGCACGCTTTGGAGTTACTGCGAACTATCTCGTCAATGCAGACGAGTTACAGATCAAGATGGCGCAGGGCGCGAAACCCGGTGAAGGCGGGCAACTGCCGGGGCATAAGGTCGATGATGTTATTGCGCGGATAAGACATTCCATCCCCGGTGTGGGTTTGATCTCGCCCCCGCCTCATCACGATATCTATTCCATCGAAGATCTTGCGCAACTGATTTACGACCTGAAGAATGTGAATCCGCAGGCCCGCGTCGCGGTGAAGTTGGTGGCAGAAGTAGGAGTGGGCACGGTGGCGGCGGGCGTCGCCAAGGCACATGCGGATGTTGTCCTGATCAGTGGCGATAGCGGAGGCACGGGAGCCTCACCGCTCAGTTCGATCAAGCACGCGGGCATTCCGTGGGAGCTTGGATTGGCGGAGACTCAGCAAGTGCTCTTGTTGAACGATCTGCGCAGTCGAATCCGCGTGCAGACGGACGGTAAACTGCAAACCGGCCGCGATGTAGTGATCGCAGCGCTGCTGGGCGCCGAAGAATTCGGTTTTGCCACCACGCCGCTGATTGCAATGGGATGCGTCATGATGCGCAAGTGCCATCTCAACACTTGCTCAGTGGGCATCGCCACGCAGGATCCCGTGCTGCGCAAGCAGTTTCAGGGACAGCCCGAGCACGTCATCAACTTCTTCTTCTTTTTGGCGGAGCAGGTGCGGCAGTATATGGCCGACCTCGGCTTCCGCCGCGTGGACGAGATGATCGGGCGCGTCGACATGCTCGACGTGCAGCCAGCGGTGAATCACTGGAAGGGGCGCGGGCTGGACTTGTCGGCCATTCTCTATGACCCGCCCGTGCCGTCGCGCGTTGCGCGCCGGTGCGTGCAGGCGCAGGACCATGGCTTAGAGCAGGCGCTGGATCATCAACTTCTTGCCGAATCAGAAGATGCGCTCGAAACCCTTACGCCGGTTGAGATCAAACTGCCAGTGCGTAACATTCACCGCTCCGTGGGAACCATGCTGAGCGGGGAGATTGCCCGCCGCTACGGGTCCGCGGGCCTGCCTGACGATACGATTCGGGTTCAGCTCGAAGGATCGGCGGGGCAGAGCCTGGGTGCGTTTCTGGCCAAAGGAGTCACGCTCACGCTTGAAGGCGAGGCCAACGATTACGTCGGCAAAGGTTTGTCCGGTGGAAGGTTGGTGGTGTATCCGCCGCGCCGGTCCACTTTTGCCCCCGAAAGAAATATTCTGATTGGCAACGTTGCCCTCTACGGCGCCACCAGCGGCGAAGCGTTTTTCAACGGAGTCGCTGGTGAGCGCTTTGCGGTTCGCAACTCCGGAGCGACCGCGGTGGTCGAGGGCGTCGGCGACCACGGTTGCGAATACATGACCAGGGGCTTGGTCCTGGTGCTCGGAGCCTGCGGGAGAAATTTTGGCGCTGGCATGAGTGGGGGCGTCGCCTACGTTTTTGACGAGCGCGGAGATTTTACCGAGAAGCGCTGCAATCTGGAATCGGTTGACCTCGAGCCAGTTCTTGAAACGCAGGATGCCCAGATAGTTGAAGCCATGCTCGTCAAAGATCTCATCGCGCGGCATCTGGCGCTGACCGGCAGCCCGCGTGCGGCTTGGATTTTCGACAACTGGTCTGAGGCGCTATCCCGGTTTATCAAAGTATTCCCCCACGAGCATAAGCGAGTACTAGGAGTGAGCCGCAGACGCCAGCCTTATATACCGAGTCCGGCGTTGACGGCGGTGGCGCAGGCCCAGCAGGTGCAACATGGGTAAGGACACGGGATTCATGGAGTACTCGCGCGAACTTGCCCCCCGACGTCCAGTTGCTGAGCGCGTCAACGACTGGTTCGAGATCTATCAAGACTTTCCCGAAGAAAATCTTCGCACCCAGGGTGCGCGCTGCATGGACTGCGGCGTGCCCTTCTGCCAGACGGGATGTCCCGTCAACAACCTGATTCCTGATTGGAACGATCTGGTCTATCACGGGCGTTGGAAAGAGGCGGTTCGCCAACTGCACGCGACTAACAATTTTCCGGAATTCACCGGGCGGATTTGTCCAGCGCCCTGCGAGGCGTCTTGCGTGTTGGGGATCAACCAGCCTCCGGTCACGATTAAGCAAATCGAGAAAAATATCGTGGAGCGCGGGTTTCTCGAAGGCTGGATCCAGCCCGAGCCGTCCAAGATCCGGACCGGGAAAAAAGTGGCGGTCGTTGGATCAGGGCCCGCGGGATTGGCCGCGGCTCAACAATTGTGCCGAGCGGGACACTCCGTGGTGGTCTACGAAAAGGCAGACCGCATCGGTGGATTGCTGCGCTATGGCATCCCCGAGTTCAAGATGGAGAAGCACATTATCGATCGCCGCCTGGAACAAATGTCCGGCGAGGGCGTGGAATTCGTTACCGGCGCCGAGGTGGGCAAGAACGTCGCGGTAGAGGATCTGCGCCGCGAGTTCGGCGCAATTGTGCTCGCCGGAGGAGCGGAGCAGCCGCGCGATCTGAACGTCCCGGGACGCGAGTTGAAAGGAATCCATTTCGCGATGGAATATCTGCCCCAGCAGAACCGCCGCAATCTGGGCGATACCATCGAGCCCGATGCGGAGATTTTGGCGACTGGCAAACGCGTGGTCATTATCGGAGGCGGCGATACCGGCGCGGATTGCCTCGGAACCTGCCATCGGCAAAAACCGCTTTCCGTGCAGCAGTTCGAGATCATGCCGAAGCCTCCCGAGGAGCGCTCGCCCCTGACCCCTTGGCCACTCTGGCCGATGCAACTGCGCATCGAGGGCGCGCATGAAGAGGGTGGCGTGCGCGATTGGGGCCTCGCGACCACAAAATTCACCGGGAATGGCAACGTTCAGCAACTGCACGGAGTGCGCGTCGGCCCGCCGCCAAAGTTCGAGCCGGTTCCCGGCACTGAATTTACGATGGAAGCGGATCTCATACTCATCGCGATGGGCTTTGTGGGACCGGTGAGGAGCATGCTCGACCAGTTGGGCGTGGAAATCGATTCGCGCGGCAACGTGGCGACGGACCAGAACAACATGTCATCCGAGCCAGGAGTTTTCGCGGCGGGCGATATGCGGCGGGGACAGTCGTTGGTTGTGTGGGCGATTGCCGAAGGGCGAAAAACGGCCGCGAGTGTGGATGCCTACTTGAAAACGAAGGCGATGTCCCGGATCGCTGCTGTCTCCGACTCCAATTCTAAGGAACAATCGATCGCTTCCTGATCGCGCATCCACTAGGAATTAGGGCTTGGACAGTGTGGCGACGGGGGCCTTTGCTCAGTCCCGGCGGGGCGAAGCCCCATCAGCGCTAACTTTAGCAGGACGGGCTAGAGTTGACCCCCGGCCGGTTTCTGGGCGGTAACTTCCGAGTAGCCGACTACTCGCCCAGAAAGATCGCGTTTGTGAGCATAAATTAGCCTTCCAAGTCGAAAAAGGGCCCTATCGAAGGGCTCAGGTCGACAGGCTAACCTTCATCCTCTATTGAGATCTAGAAAAGCGCGGTCTAAGGCCGGTTTGAACACCAGATACTCGATATTCCCGAGAATACCGATCCCCAGCAAGGATGCCAGTCCGGGATGAGCAACGACGATGGTGCCTGCCATGGTCCCCGGGACCGCAATAAGTG